>Ga0315294_10000031_pt1 | contig 144709 bp, 128 predicted proteins | sample YL17G13_40_MG_FD_203626 | JGI IMG/M metagenome (GOLD analysis project Ga0315294, IMG submission 203626) | Sediment microbial communities from Yellowstone Lake, YNP, Wyoming, USA - YL17G13_40 | ecosystem: Environmental > Aquatic > Freshwater > Lake > Sediment | place: USA: Wyoming | collected...
TGGTATGATAGTGGTGTGGGTAGTTGGAATATGGGGGTATCAAAATATTTCTTAGTAGGAGATTACAATAACGATGATATATCAGACATAGCGACAACATATGAGTATGCGAATAGTAGGATGAAGATGTTTGTTTTCAAATCAAATGGTACAAATAGTTTTTCATTAGAAGGGTGGTATGATAGTGGTGTGGGTAATTGGAATATGGGGGTATCAAAGTATTTCTTAGTAGGAGATTACAATAACGATGATATATCAGACATAGCGACAACATATGAGTATGCGAATAGTAGGATGAAGATATTTGTTTTCAAATCAGCATTATAAAATATGTAAAAGGAATGTTATGATGAAATTTCTAGGAATAGATACTTTATATTGATTCTAGATTCTTTAGATAGGAAGAGTTTTCTTTAATACAAAATATATGCTATCAGAATTTACAAGTAGAGCGAAGTGTAGCCTGCAAAGACAAAGTTTTAAATAAAAAAATTTATAATTATTGAAATTGATTAATTCAATATGGAAATTGAAAAAGAGAGGCTCTCAAAAAGTATGTTTTTCCCTAAATGGGTATTACTCGAACATTTAGCTAGATACAATTTTGTAGCGAAATTTACTAGGAATAAATTGGTGATAGACTGTGCTTGTGGCGATGGATTAGGTACAAAGATAATGTATAACTCTAAACCCCAATTGATAAAAGCTTTTGATATCTCTCCTACTGCAATTAAAAAAGCGAAGGAATTGTTAAATAGGAAGAATGTTGAATTCAAAGTTAGTGATGCGATTAAATTAGACTTACCTAAAGATTTTGCAGATATATATGTTTCTTTAGAAACAATCGAACATATCCCAAAAGATAGAAATTATTTACAAGAAGTTGTTAGAATTTTAAAAATAAATGGAACATATATTTGCTCTACACCAAACAGAATTGTAACAAATCCTGGAAAGAAACTTAATGACAAACCTATGAATAAATATCACATAAGAGAATATAGTCCTGTAGAATTATTGACTTTACTAAAAAGGTATTTTAAGAATGTTACTTTTTTCGGACAAAACCCAAATCATTTTACGAAAGTTAAATTTTTGGAAATTCTTTCAAAATTATTAACATTTAACTTAGCAGTTAGAACACATCAATTTATTAAAATGATGAGATATATTTTCTATTTTCAAAGGAATTACGAAGTGCAGACATTTAATAATAATAACGAATTTGAACTTTTACTTTGTGTATGCAGAAATCCAATAAAATAAGTATTAATTTAAATTTAGGGATATATTAGTTGTAATACATAAATATAGTTGAAAAATCTATGAAGAATATCTGGATAATTATCCCCGCTTTTAATGAAGCTAAAGTTATAAGAGAAGTTATTAATGAAGTCAAAAAAGAAGGTTTTAAGAATATAATTATAGTTGATGATGGAAGTATAGATGATACTTATAGCAAAGCTAAAAGTGCTGGTTGTATTGTGGTTAAGCATATAATAAACCGTGGTAAAGGTGCTGCAACACAAACAGGGTTAGATGCTGCTAAGATATTAAATGCAGAAATTGTAGTGACGATGGATGGAGATGGACAACATTCTGCTTCTGATATAAAAAAACTGATTGAGCCAATAATTAATGGTAAATGTGATGTAACTTTAGGAAGCAGATTATTAAATAAAAAAGTTATGCCAGTAAGTAGGAGATTTATAAATATAATAGGAAATATTATTACATATTTATTTTATGGTATATATGTTACAGACAGCCAGTCAGGTTTTAGAGCTTACTCAAAAAAAGCAAATGAGATAATAAATACTACAATGGACAGGTACGAATTTGAATCCGAAATTTTACAGCAAATAAAAACAGCAAAATTGAAATATATTGAAGTTCCTATTAATGTCAAATATACTGAGTATTCAAAAAAGAAATGGGATCATATTAAAAATTTTCCTCGACAAAGACTTATAAATGGATTTAAAATGTTATATAGAATGGTTATTAGGAGTATATTATCATGATAAATGACTTTGCTGTATATAAAATAATAATATTTACTATTTGTTTGATATTGATATTAAGGACTGTTTTCTTATTTATAAGGAAGAAAAAAACTTTTAGGGAGTTGCTAGTTGCGATAATTATTTGGGGATTTTTTGGTTTAATTGGACTTTATCCAAATCTTACCGATTATATAGCAAAACTTACTGGTTTTCAGCTTGGATTAAATGCTTTGGTAGTGGCTTCTTTAATATTTCTTTTTTATAATGTAATGACGCAGAGTTTAAAAAATGATAATCTTGAAAATTTAATAACGAAGATTGTTCGTAACCAGGCATTAAATGGTTTGGCTAAGAAAAGAAAGTTATAATAACTATCACATAAGATTATTAATAATAGTCAATAATAAATATAGTCTTTTAAGTTTTAAATAATGTAAGTAGTTTTTAATATGATTATATCAAGGACTCCGCTGCGAATCAGCTTTACTGGAGGAGGAAGCGACTTAGCTTCATATTACAAGTATAAAGTTGGAGCAGTTGTTAGTACAGCTATAAATAAATATATATATATTACTGTAAATAAAAAGTTTGATAAATTAATCAGAGCAAGTTATTCTATTACTGAATTTGCTAAAACACCTAAAAAATTAAAGCACGAATTAATCCGTGAAGCACTTTTATTGTTAGGATTAGATGGGGGGATAGAAATAACTTCAATATCAGATATTCCTTCTAAAGGTACAGGATTAGGATCTTCAAGTACCTATATTGTAGGATTATTAAATGCTCTTTATGCATTTAGGGGGAAATACATCTCTAGTGAAAGTTTAGCAAAACAAGCATGCTATATTGAAATTGAGAAATGTAAAAAACCGATTGGAAAGCAAGATCAATACGCCGCAGCATATGGAAACTTAAATTTTATTCAATTTAATCCTGATGATACAGTTTCGGTGGATCCTATTATCTGCCGAAAAGAAACGAAGATGAGATTACAAGAAAACCTTTTAATGCTTTATACAGGACTTACACGTTCTTCTAGTTCAATTCTTAAGGAACAAAATAAAAGTACAATAAGTAGTTCAAGCAAACGTGATACATTGTTCCAAATGGTTGAGCTTGCTAAGGAATTAAAAAAATCTCTTGAGCAGAATAAACTCGATAAATTTGGTGATCTTTTACATCAGAATTGGCAGTTAAAAAAACAGATGGCTGAAGGAATTAGTAATAAAAAGATTGATGAGTGGTATAAGAAGGCAAGGAAGAATGGTGCAATAGGTGGAAAGATTCTTGGTGCTGGAGGAGGTGGTTTTCTACTTTTGTATGCCCCAAAAAATACGCATCAAAAGATATGCTCTGCTCTCTCTGATCTGTGTCCAATAGATTTTATATTTGAACCTGAAGGTAGTAAAATTATCTATTATGGAGAAAAATAATTTTATTAAATCTTACTTAAACAAAATAGATAAGATCGGTAAAAAGATTGATATTTATAGTATTGTTAGAATTCTTAAGGTTTTAGAAGATAAATTAAAGAAAGGAAAAACTATATTTATTGCAGGGAATGGGGGAAGTGCATCTACAGCATCTCATTTGGTATGTGATTTAGGTAAAACAGTATTAGGAAAAGATTTATCTACTCCTAGAAAGAGATTTAGAGTTATTTGTTTGTCGGATAACATTTCCTTACTTACAGCTCTAGCTAATGACGTCTCTTATAAAGTAGTATTTTCAGAATCATTAAAGAATTTAGGTAAAAAGGGAGATCTTTTATTAGTGATTACCGGTAGTGGAAATTCTGAGAATATTCTTGAAGTGGTAAGAACTGCTAAAAAGATGGAAATTAATACAATTGCACTTTTAGGTTTCGATGGTGGTAAGGTTAAAAGAATAGTTGATAATTATATACTAGTTCAGTCAGATGAGTATGGTCCAATTGAAGATTTCCATATGATTTTTACTCATTTAATTACTGATTATTTTAAAAATGAAAATGAAAAGAAGAGCTGTATTTCTTGATAGAGATGGGGTAATTAATCAAAAACCGAAAGAACATGACTATGTAAAAAGTTGGGATGAATTTAAATTTATCCCAGGAATAGATACTTTAATAAAGGATATAAATGTAAAAGGGTATTTAGTAGTTGTAATTACTAATCAAAGGGGTATTGCTCGGGGTATTGTGAAAGAGAAAACTGTTAAAAGAATACATTGTAAGATGATAAAAGAACTAAAGGAGAAAGGAGCTGTTATTGATGCTATTTATTATTGCCCTCATAACATTGAAGATAAATGTAATTGTCGTAAGCCTAAACCAGGAATGATTCTAAAGGCAGTAAAAGATTTAAATATAGATTTAAAGAATTCAATATTAATTGGTGATGATAAAAGTGATATCATAGCTGGTAAAAAGGCAGGATGTAAGACAATATTATTGGAAAATTTTGAATGTAGCAGAGCAATTCATTTGTTACAGAGTTTAGATAAAGATTTAAAATAAATTAAATATAATTAGTAATGAAAAAAAATATTTATCCTAAAATTTCTGTCGTTATGTCATTGTGTAGAGAAGGTGCCGTTCTTTTAAAAAGATCAATAGATTCTATACTAAATCAAACTTTTAAGGATTTTGAATTTATTATTATAATTGATAATCCTGACAATAAAGGAGCAATTAGTACAATTCAACAATATAAGGCTAAAGATTCTCGTATTAAGATGTTTATACATAAAAGTAATCTTGGATTAGCTGCAAGTATGAATGAAGCAATAAAATACGCAAGAGCTGATTATATTGCAAGACAAGATGCTGATGATGTTTCTTTGCCAGATAGGTTAGAGAAACAATATAAAAAGATGATAGAAGAACATACTATTGATGTTTTAGGGACAGGTATTATCGAAGTTGATGATAACGAAAGAGTATTATTAAAAAGGTATTATAAACAAGAAGTTGGAGATGAAATTAAACGTTATTCCCCGCTAGGGCACCCTACTGTACTTGTAAAAAGAGAGGTTTTTAATAAATATGGATATTATAATGTAAATTTAAGAGAGGGATTACCAGAAGACTACGATCTTTGGTGTAGATGGTATCTAAAAGGTGTAAAGATGTGTAATATAAATGAACTTCTTTATAAATATTATCTAGGTAAAAAAAATAACAAAGCAAAAGTTGCTAAAAGAGTTTTACTTGGAACTATTAAAATAAAATTACGATATGCATCACAGTTGAGATTTGGAATTTTAGATTACATATATCTTTTATTTGAAATGTTTTTATTATTATTACCTACTAAATTAATACTTATTTTATTTTATTTTTTTAAAAAATAAAACAATATATTATTATATTTTATTATTTCTTTACTAAAGTATTGTAATATTTAAATTATTGACTAACTACTAAAGAGCATTTTAATTTTGATATTATAAATAAATGACAGACGTAATTTTATGGACAATTATTTTCTCGATATCTTCAGCTACCTCAATTACTTTACTAGGTCAAAGAGATCTAATTTCTGGGAATTTATTTGAAATCAGAAAAGTTGTTTCTATTCTTTTAGATTGGAGATTTCTTTTATCAATGATTTTTGCTCTTTTTTCAAGATTCAGCTTTATGATGACAAATAACGCACTTCTGAAAGTATCCAGGCTTGCAAATGCTTCAACAACTATTACAACCTTTGTTACGCTTATTAGCCTTATATTTATAGTTATAACTAATTATATTTTCTTAAAGGAAAGGTTTAATATTAGTCAGGTTATTGGAGGACTAATAGTAATAGTCGGTGTATTTATTTTAATGAAATAAACTTAACCAAAATTAATAATATCAACTTTATTTTTTATAGTTAACTTATAAAAATGAAATTTAAAGAAATTGATTTTAACTCTATTAGAAGAATAAAGAATTATATTAAAGTTGTATTATTTAAATTTAAGTATGTAATATTATTTGAGATTAAAAAACAAATTTTAGAATTTAAGAAATTACTTCAAAATAACAAATCATTTTTAATTTTCTTTTTCACAAGCCTTTTTGTTTACTTAATGTGGTTCATAGTTTATTATCCTGGAAATATGAGTCCCGATTCCATAGTGCAATGGGAGCAATGTAATATAAATAAATTTAATAATTTTAATCCGATTATTCATACTTTACTAATTTGTGCTCTAAGATATATATGGAACAATCCTGCGGTTGTCTCTTTAACACAAATAATTACAACATCAGTTCTGTCTGCATACTTTCTTAATTTTTTAATCAAGAATAAAGTGTCAAGGTTGTTAATATCAATTATATTTATATTGTTTATTATTTCTCCTCCTATTCTAATATATAACATAATACTATGGAAAGATGTTATGTTTGCACAAGGAGTTTTTCTTTTAGGAATTAGATGTGTTATAGATTTGAATAATGCACCTAGAGCGACTTCTTTAGGCAGACAGTTAAGCCTTGGTTTTATAGTAGTTATTACTTCAGCACTTAGACATAATGGTATAATTTATATTTTTATAATTCCCTTGCTGTATTTTGTTTTTAGGATATTGAAATACAAAGAACTAATTAAATTAGTTTTAATAATATTTGTAATTTATTTCAGCCTAAATAACCTTTTATTTAGATTGATTGATGTGTATTTTTCCCCAAAAAATCAAATGACAAGCTACTTAAGGATACAGTTTATTGCAGAGATTATTAAAAAAGATGAATTTTTATACGAGGATGAAAAAGAAGTCATAGAAAAGATACTGCCTTTGGAAGATTTCAAAAGGTATTATCACTGTAGCGCTATAGATTACTTATGGGGTCCCAACTTTAATTTATCTCCTCTTAATGATACTGAATATCTTCATAGATTTAATGAAGTTACAGGACATATAATAATGCGTAACTTACCTGAAGTAATATCAAATAGAGTTTGTTTATTCTCATATGCAATTGGTTTGGGAAATCAAAAGCATTCAATGTTTTATGTAAATGATATAATAGAGAACTCTTTAGGATTAGAGCAAAAGGGTAATTTGTACTTCAAGACAAAAATAAATAAGTCTTTATGGTGGAGTGTACATTTTCCTCAAAGAGTGGTATTTTGGTGTCATGCTACAAATATAGTTGTTTATTTAATATTTCTTTTAGAATCAATATTAAGAAAAAATAAGCTATTGTTAGTATATATATTGATCATTTTTATTAATGTACCGATTATTTTCTTAATGGGAGTTGCAAGAGATTTTAGGTATCTCTATATGTTACAATTTGGGGTTTTTTTCTTACTCCCATTAAGTCGAATGAAGTCATTGAAAAAAAAGTAGAAGGAATTTATTTTATATATCAAATTAAAGAATTTAGTTTTTTCTTTATTTTGTCATTTGATTCAAGAAAAGGATTTTCAATCAATTCTTGCAAACGAAGGTTATCTCTATATATTACTCGAATGTTTGGATCTATCTTTTCTCCTGACTTATAAAAGTCATATTCCCAATCCAATTTACCAATTTCGTTTTGTTTATAATAATTTAATAATCTTATATATTCATCTCTTAATTTAAACACAGGATTTTTTTCCTCCTTTACATACTTTCTAATCATACCCTCATTTGCACCTGAATCAAATCCAGAAAAATGGAAAAATCGAATAGGTTTATCATTTGAGTAATACTTATTATTTTTAAATGTTACTTTTCTCATAGATAGATTCCATGGTGCGATATCGTAACCTGGATGCTTTAATATAAGGACATCAAAAAAACACGGAGCTAAATCCATCCATCTTTGATCAACAAAAATACCATTAGGTATATCATCATAACAAAACATATCCAGTCTGCTACTCCACCACTCTATTAATTTATTTGATTTATATGATCGCTTAATAGCAAGAAAACCTAGATTATAAACTCCGTGTTTTAAGGCACATAGTTCGTTGTCTTTAACAGCATCCAAAGTTTCAAGTAAAGTATCTTTATTTTCTGGAATAGTTAAATGAGGTACTAACACAATGTTTGAATTTTGTAAAGCTTCTTTTAATTCTTTAAGTTCAGAAAGTATAATAATATCTGGATCAAAAAAAACGAATGTTTCCTCGTAAGGATACTTTTTTAGTAAATATTTAAATAACTGACCTTTAATAGATGTAGCTGCTTCAACTATACTGTGCTTAAAAATAAATCTTTCAAAATTTCTAAAACCCAGATCCTTAGATAGTACTATATGATCAAAGAATTTAAATTTCTTAGCTTCTTTATTTATTTCTCTCTCAGTTAGACATAATATAAATTTTAATTTATTTTCATACTTTTTTAGTGAAGCTGCGAGAATTTTTGCTTTAGGAATGTAATTAGAACAAATTGAAGTGAATGCTATCATTTTAAATTACCTTTTTTATATAATAATTTAAATATTGAATAATGTTTGATTCTAGAAACAAAATCTTTATTATTGTTTTTTATAAATCTCTTTACATTTATTTTATCTTTTAGGAAATTAAATATTTCAGCTTTTGTATAAAATACTTTACCATAAATATTATGATTTATTATTTGAAAAGCAATGTTACCACTACCTTTCCATGTTAAAATTGGAATACCAGCAGAATATGCTTCATACATAGTATAACTATATGATTCAGGTAACAGAGACCATAATAGAACTATATCAATCTCATGTTCTAATAACTTTTGTATGACTAGCTGAGAGTTCTCTTTATATGAGTAGCTTATTTCAACCATTTTATTATTCCTTTCATTCTTGTTACTTCCAATATGGTAGAATTTATATAAATTAGTTAAACATGGATCTTCTGTCAATTTCTTAAACAAATGCCATCCTTTCTCTTTAGACTTATATCCAAGATATGCTAATCTAAGTTTTTTGTGATTAAATATTAACTTCTTTTTATATAAGTCGAGTTTTAGATGGGGTACAAGAGTTATCTTTTTGTTATTTAGACCTTTATTTTTATCCGTGAACAAATTCTTGAGGTATTTCGATGGACATATAATATAACTCGCAATACTTAAAACTTTATCTAACAACTTACTATAATCACTATTTATTAAATTCTTTACATTTATTCCAAAAATTTCAGTCACATACTTATTAATCTTAATAAAACGTTTATAGTTGATAAAAAAAATATCATGTAAATATACAATTACGTATTCTCTACTTACTAACTTGATGAGTATTTTAATTTGTTCCTCTGTGTAACCTAATAAATGGTGAATATTAAATGAGATTAAATTTTTAGAGAGTTTAAATATTTTAAAAATAGTAATAATGTCCTTGAATGCTAATGAGGAGTCAAGATTTTGTGTGTTTAGATTTAGGCCAAAACTTCTATTATTCTTGACATTTATATATATTCCAAAGACATTTATACTGAGATTATTTAAAGTTTTAATTTCATCTAATTGATACTTTTGTGAACCACCAGTTGTTTCTAAATAATCGATATGTGATAAAAAAACAACAAACTTTTTACTTCTAGTTAAAGAAAAAACGCTTTTATAAAATAGAATTTTTTTGATAGAATCCTTGAATTTTCTGTATCTCATTAAACCCTTCCAAATTAATCCGTTCTGAAATCCTTTATATTCATTATAACCTGTGTTCATTTCGATTATTTTTTTATCTTTCTCATCTATTAGATTATCTTTACATTTAATAAGTTTCTCTAACTTTAACATTCCCTCATCTTTTTTATCTATTAGATTATCCTTATGTTTAATAAGTTTCTCTAACTTCAATATTCCCATAGCTTTATTCTGAAGGAGTATTTGTCTATTTCTTACAATCTTTTCTTGTTGTGATACCTTCTCTATATAAATACTTTGAAGAGCATTTATTCCTAGGTTAATTGAATTAAATAAAATTGTTGGTTTTAATTCTTTAGTATTAATATTTAAATCTTTTAGATATCTACGCTTCTTTATGAAGTATATTTTTCTGTAAGAAGCCCTGCCAAAATCAAATGGATAAATATATTTATTATAAAAATAATTGAAACGTCTTATCTCTGGATCTATTTCTTTTGTGTAATTTACAGAACAAAAAAGTTCTATATTCATTAAAATTTCCCATAATATTAAGTTATTATGACTAATCTTTTGATAATTATAATTTGCTTTCTCTAGAAATTTCTCAACCATAATTTCCTTCGGAAGTCCAAACTTTATATGTTCTTCCAACCACTTATGACCTTTCCCCTTTGATATTCTTTTAAAACTTTGGTTAACTCTCTTTTCTATAGTCTCGATTTCTTTCGTGTAAAAGGGTGCTGCTAAAACAACTCCAGATTTAGATACACGGATATTTTCTTTTAAGAAGGATTTCTTTTTAGATAAAGGTATATGTTCAAAAGTATCAGCAGAAACAACCCAATCGAAACATTCATCATCAAAAGTCATATTGCATCCATCTCCCTTAATAAAATTGGGATCAGATGATCTAAGATAAGGATCTAGATAAAAAACATCATCATTAGGTAGAAACTTTGACAAATAATTACCTATTCCTCCAACATCAAGTATTTTTAGTTTTAAACTCCCTACACGATTTAAATTAATAATATCTCTTATGATTGCATATCTACTATACTGATCAAAATACAGCATTTGTTTTAGTTCTTTATCATTTATATTCTTCATATATAATTTACTTTAATTTCATTTTATTTAGGTATTTTTTGAGAATACTTCATTAGCAATGAACAATATTGTTTTTATAATACGCACATTTTATTATTTTTATAAACTGGGTTCAAAATTTATTATTGGAAAAACGCTTTTTTGTAAAACTTTTAAGCGTTACTACCGTATTTTCGAATCTTTTGACGATTGTTATAAAGAAGCTTTGTTTTTTTGTTAAGTTAACAAAATCCCTAGTAGATAATAATAATCTTGTCCTTCTATCTTCAATTAAATCCGGTGTTCCTTCGCTTCGTGTACTTATAATAGGTTTTTTAAGGGACATGGCTTCTGTTGTGACTCTACCTAAAGTTTCCATTGGTAAACAATTTTTTAGTTCTTCCTCAAGTATTCTATTTCTTGGTATGAATACGTAACAAAGAAACTCATTTTCGAGTAATAAATTGGTATAGTTAAGTAACGTTTTCTCTGCTCCTTCTAATAAAGAACTATGTGAAAAAAGGGCTATTAGCTTTTGATTCTTATTTTTAAATCTATATTTTTTGTAGTTGATAGGTGTTTTCTTCATTTAAATATTTTAATATTACATCTTTCGGATACCCGCTAGTAACAATACTACCTTCTTTTAGAAGAATTGCTTTATTACAAAACTTCTCAATGCTGTCCATGTCATGTGTAACTAGTATTATAGTTTTATTATTTTTTCTATAGTTATTAAATACTTCGATACATTTAGTTCGGAAATTTGTATCTCCCACTGCTAGCACTTCATCCATCAAATATATATCTCCATCAGTAACTGTAGTTATAGCAAACGCCAGTCTCACCTGCATCCCACTAGAGTAATATTTAAGAGGCATATCTATAAATTCCCTAACTTCAGCAAAATCTACTATTTCATCAAATTTCTTTTCAAGATACTTTTTACTCATTCCTAGAATAGTGCCATTAAGAAATACATTTTCTCTGCCAGATAATTCGGGGTTAAATCCTACTCCAAGTTCAAGAAATGGAACTATCTTCCCATTTACAGTAACTTTCCCTTTATCCGGTAAATATATACCAGCTAGAATTTTCAAGAGGGTACTTTTTCCGCTTCCATTTCTTCCAATAATTCCTAAAAACTCGCCTTTTTTTACTTCGAACGAGATATCTTTCAAAGCGTCAAATTTCCTTTTTTCAGGTTTATGAAAGGGATTTAGAAAGTAGCTTTTAAGAGTTTCCTTCCGTTCGGTAGGAATGTAAAAAGTTTTTGAAACATTTTCGATTTTTATTGCAATGTCTTGAGACATAATTTAAATATTAAAATGCAAAAATAAAAATCATAATTAAAAATGTAAAGTTCTTATTCTTCTAACATCTAATGATTTCAAATATAAACTATTTTTTATTTTATCAGCTTTAATAGATATATCCAATCCTTATTGAATTTTATGAATATGTATGTTATACTTTTATCAGTATCACGAGGGAGGGAAGGTTGCAGACTTTGTGCTGCAAGCAACACTCCCATTTTTTTTATACTCCAGTTTAGTTTTTAATTCACTTATAAAGCTTATATATTGTCTAAATTCACTAAGTAGCCGGGAATAAGCGTATTGATTTGGCACCAAAATTTTCGAAAGCTTTCTCTTTTTTAGAAGATACTCTATTAAACAATAAAAATCTCCATCCCCTGAAACAATTATTGCCTTATCATAATTCTCATATTGTATTTTTGCACAATGCAAAACAAGTTCAGCATCAACATTTCCTTTTGTAACATAATTATTACCCTTTTTCCCTTTTAAAGTCTTCTTAAATACAACCGAATAGCCTGACTTTTGTAGGAATTTATATAAACTCAAACTACGATTATCTTCAATCTTGCCAATAAATAAAAAAGCCTTATCAACTAAGTACTTCTGTTTAATATAGATCAAAAAACGTTTGAAATCTAGTGTCCATCCTTTATATACCATTTTATTTCCTCTCTTGACAGAATTCCTTACCCCGAGATTTAAGTTCTGACTATCGATAAATGCATAGATATTTCTCTTCTTTTTATTAATTACTTTCTTTCTCATTTAGATTATTTAATTTATAATTCAAAGTGTAAAATTCAAAATCATAATTTGAATTGCAAAGTTTTAACTTCTAGTATTTTAAACTATCAAATTAAACTCATCTAAACACTTTCAAATCTTGTTGTACTAATATTCCTATTTATATTTAGATGTTAAGTGTAAATTATATCAAAATTTTAATTAATTAGTACTCTTTTTATCACTTTCAGATAATTTTCAAAATACATCCTTGCTTCTTTCTTAAACGGAATTAATATACCCCATCTAATCATACTTCCAAAAGTTCTTATATAATAATATAAAAATTTAAATAAACCAAAGTACTCTCTTATGAACCAAAGTCTGTTCCTCGTACCATAGTATGTCTGGGTTTCAGTAATACTTTCTTTACTGCTGCCCCAAAATGTATGATAACACACCGCTTCATTTATAAATCTAGTAAGAAAACCATTTCTTTGAAATCTAAAGCCTAATTCGCAGTCTTCGTAATACATAAAATATTTATCTTTAAATGACTTATATTGATTAAGTAAGTCTGCTCGTATAACCATAGCAGCTCCACAACCTGCATCAACTATTTCTGATTGTAAAGCTCTATCAAATTCAAATATATGTCTATCTTCAAATGTCATTTTTTTCTTATTAAAATCTGTTCCAGCATTTTGTATCATAAATGTACCTTTTAATGGAATTTTTGTAATACCGCTTTCAATGATTTCTTTTCGAATGCTTCCTGTAAATATCTTGATGCGTTCACCTGTGAATTCTATATTCAAATTACCAATAGGGTTTTTTGTGTTTAATTTATAAGGTATGGCAAAGTTATATACTTCTCTTGCTTTTAATTTTTTGGGTAATTTTAGAAGATTTCTTTTTTCCTCGAATGAATTTCTAAATTCCAAGCAGTGATATTGAATATTGTTTATTGAAATTGATCTGAGTATTGTATTGGTACTTGGAAGTAAAATTATTTCTTGGTACGGATAATATAATAAAATCTTTGATGTACAGATTCCAATATTGTCTTTATTGAATCCATTGGTTATATTTTTAAGCCAATCTTTTTCAAGTTTTACATCATTATTTACAAGAGCTATATATTTACTTTTCTTTTCCCTTAAAGCAATTTTAATCGCTTTATTGTTTCCGCTTGCAAAACCAATGTTGTTTTTGTTTTCTAGAAGTCTTACTTTTTTATCCTTTTTTTGGAGCGATTTGATAAATTTAACTGATCCGTCATTTGAACCATTATCAGTAATGATGATTTCAAAATTAAGATAAGTTTGATCAATAACAGATTTTATATTTTGTGAAAGCAAGTGTTTTCCATTCCAATTCAAAACTATTATAGATACCCTCTCCGTTTGTGTCATAATGTTAGAATGATTAAAAGTATTCAGCAACCTTTTTTACTTGTTTTTTAAAATATATGTTTCCTATGAATAATATAATTAGACTTGCTACAAATAATAATCCAAGCTCGCGTATATTAATAACTCTTCCATATATATAAGCTTCTCTTGCGGACTGTATGATAACTGTTAATGGATTTAAAGCTAATACTTTCTGTAGTTTCAAAGATAATAATGTTGCAGGATAAAATATTGGAGTTGCATAAAATAATAACTGCATAAATAAACTTGTTATATGTTCTAAATCACGTAGTTTTACAAGAATTATTGAAGTAAATAAGGATATTCCATATGTTAGAATAAAGATTATAATCATTATTGAAATGAAATAAAGAATTGAAGTTAGATTAGGATTTATAGGATTAAAAAGTGAGAAAATAATAAGAACAAATAAGTTAATAATTAAATTAATAACAGCCATAATAACAGAGCTAATTAAGGCGATTTCTCTGGGAAAATTCACTTTAAGTATAATATGTGCTGTTTGGAGAATTCCACTCATACCAAATACTATACTTTCATTTATAAATGTATAAATAATTATTCCAAGCAAAAGGTAAATTTGGTAATTTTCTACCCATCCTCCTTTAAAACGCGAAAATACAACATAAAGTATAGCAAAAGTAAGAAGTGGTTTGAGTAAAACCCAAATAAAGCCAAGAAGTGAATTATTATACCTAAGTTTAAAATTAGTTCTTACAAGTTCAGTAAGTAAATCTTTTCTGTTTGTAAAATTATATGCCACAAAAATAATGTTAAATTTAAATTCGGGGAAATTATATCATGAATAAAAATTCTTTACATATTTTAAACATTAAGCTGTAAAAGTTGGTTCAAACCAGCCTGTCCGCCTTGAGCGGGGAGATTTGAACCAGCAAATAGTTTTTATAGTTAGTCATTATGGTTCAAACCGGGAAATTTGAACCAACAATGAAATAATTAAAGTTAGTGGAATACAATTTACTTAGTCCCGCTGAGCGGGATTTTCCATGGTTTAGTTTTTTTCAACCTTAAAATACCTCTGAAATGTTCTAAAGAGTCTCTTAGTACATTAACAGTAGTACCTGGATCATCGGTCCATTTTACTGCTTCTTCATAAATTGATAAGCTTAATTTTTCAGCAATAATTAAAAATTCAACATCCCAGAACCATGCACATCCATTTGGACTTCCTTTATCCCAAAACTCTGGTTTAATTAGGGGAAATACTAGATTTATAGCTTTTCTTGAGGCAGCCTTAAAACCGCAGTTTGAGTCAGTAAAACTCACATTATGCAAAAGTTTTATAAGAATTATATATGCTTTTGAAACTAAGGTTCTTTTAAGTCCTCTTTTTTCAACTTTTGAGTTTTTTAAATTTCTTGAACCAATAGCTATATCAAAACCTTCTTTATCTATTGCTTTAATTAAATTTTTTACGTGCTTTAAATTTGTTGATAAATCCATATCCATATACATGCATATATCTGAATCAGACTTGCTCCAACTTTTCATTATTATTCTCCCTCTCCCCTTCTGATTAAGATGGATATAATTAACACGTTTAAATTTTTCTGATAATTTTTTAGCCTTTTTAAGGGTACTATCTTTTGAATTGTTATCACCGATAACTATTTCCCAATCATATCCGTTTAGATTGTTTGTACAGTATTTGTGTAATTTGTAAACACTCGATTCAACTTGTTGTTCTTCATTGTAAGCAGGCAGTAATATCATAACTTTCTTCATATTTTGTAATTTTTATGAATTTATTAATTTGTTTAAATGTTATAAAAATTTGTATTTAAAGTAAATTGAATATTTCAATATATTTAAATAATTAAGGGTGTTTAATTGAGGTATTGTCCAATATAAATTATAATCTAACTAAATTAAGTATTAAACTATAAATAATGATTAGATTACTTTTTTTTGGTTCGGAAGAAGAGCCTACATTGATATTTAGAACCCTTCTTAAGTCTAAGAGAATAAAAATTATTGGTCTTGTTACTTCCTTTAATGCAAGGCAAAGTACTAATGTTTTAGATGTATATAATGTTGCTCAAAAAGAAGGACTGCAAGTGTTTACTCCAGAAGATGTAAATAATGAAGCACAAAATATTTTAAAAGTTACTCAACCAGATATCATACTTGTATGTAATTACGGGCAGTTTCTTAATAGAGAAATTTTGGAATATCCCAAGTTTAAATGTTTAAATATTCACTTTTCCCTACTTCCGGAACTTAGAGGAGCTTGTCCAGTTGAAATGGCAATTCTGAATGGTTTAGACAGAACTGGTATTACCATTCAAATAATGGAAGAAAAGATGGATACTGGAGATATTTTATTCCAAAAGTCGATAAATATAGAGAAATATGAAACAGGTGGATCGCTTATGGTAAAACTTCAGGAGTTATCAGCAGTTAATATTGAAAATGTATTATTACGGTATGTAGAAGGTGAAATAAAACTATATAGACAAAAGGAAATAAAAGCTACATATTGTTTTAGAAAAGATATATCTAAGGAAAAAGCTAGGATAAATTGGAATAATAAAAGTGAATATATTGAAAGATTAATAAGAGCTTTCAATCCAAAATTGATTGCATGGACTTATATAAAAGTAGATAATAAATTAATGAGATTTAGAATCTATAAAGCAAAAACAGATAGTAATATAGATGATTTCAAAGAAGGAGAGATGAATATTATTGATGACAAATTATACATCCAAACAAAAGAAGGTTCTATTTTACCTGAAGTTGTCCAATTAGAGGGGAAAAATAAATTAACGATAGGAGAATTTTTAAGAGGATATAAAGATAAAATTAGTTTGAGATAATATGGACTTTTTCAACTTTTGTAAATTCATCCTAAAATATCAAGGAATAAACAAATTTCCAGAAAAATACGAATACCCTTCTGAAATAATTTTATCATCAAGTTTATGGGAAAAAATTATAAGTTTAAAAAGATTTACAGATCAGTTTAATTATGAACATTCGATTACTGTATTTAATATTGATGATGATATCATAATAACAAACCCTGTTAAGGGAACAAAAAGTTCTGTGAGTTCCTCAGTAAAAATAGAGGTAAAATATAATCCAAAAAATAATAAATATATAGAAAAGCAGGTTTTTGTAAATGGAGTGCTATCCAGTAAAAGCAGTATTAAGAATACCCAAGTTAAAAAAGATATAAATATTACCCCAGTTTTTAGTATTCATTCACACCCTCAAATAAATGGAAAATACTCTTTTTTCTCAATAACTGATATAAATTCCTTAAATGATTCTAAATTTTTGTGCTCTGGGCTTATGACAGATGAATTTTTATTAGCCTGTAAATTATCAAGTTCTTTAATTGTTAAAAAGGATTTTCAAGAAATATTAAATGAACTAAATAAATCTTATTTAAATAAAGATGTTCCTAATATATCTTTGTTAGATAATCTTAAACTAGCATTCTATAGAGCTCGTTTAAAGGATAAACTTATTAAGGTAACTTGACTTGAATTATTGAATATTATATTCGGTTAGGGTATCGGAATTTTAATTGGTTTACAATTGGTATAAAAAATAACTTAGAATAGGTACAACCTGATTTTACAGACGATATTTAATAAAATTAGTTTTAAACTTTCCTCATTTATTTGACCTTCGTGCGAGTATAGAAAAATTTAGACTACCTCTCAACTGGGGCTGTTTCCTTGTACGCTTCGAATAGCTCCTCATCCATTTCTCCAAATTCGTCCCAAGTTGAAGCGTATAGCCAAGCCGATGAACCTTCATTCTGTGCAGCTTTCAGTGCGGCCTTAACAAATTCACTACGTTGTGGATTTTTTTCTTTGGATGCAAATTCTCCTATAATTATTGGTTTTTTATAATGCTTCGTTTTTCTAATGTACATCTTAATGTTTTCTGCGATTCCTAATGGACTCTCTGTTTCATCATAGGTATGTACCTGAACTATATCATTTAGAGGATGGTTAAATAACGAATCCCATATTTCTCCACCCCAAAGCGAACCAGTTAAAAGATGATCTTGATCGATCTTTTTTATATGTCCGGCAATATCATCAAACCATTCCATAGTAACCTTCTCTGTATCTTCACCATGGGGCTTGCCTAAATAATTCATTTCATTCATAGGTTCCCAGGCAAATAAATTATCATATTTCTTGAAATTATCAATTAAGAAATTCACTCTTTCTTTCTCATATTTTCTAAGCTCCACTGAACCGAAAAAATCTTTGGGGTCAGAAAATTTCGTGCTATAAATTTGTTTATTCCACGAACCTGGATTCCACGGAGAGCAAAACCCTGCATAGTCGAACAGACAAAGAATTATATAAATTTTTAATTGTGTAGCTATCTCGAAAACGTTTTTTACAGGTTCCAGTAACTTACTGTTATACTTGCCAAATTTTAGCTCTATACCATCTTCAAAATATCCCGGAATAACAATTCTAAGCGAATTAATTCCCGACTGGTACATTTTTTGCAGATATTCTTCTGGCGTTCGATGATCTTTATTATGATCTTTGTAGTAAATTGTAAAACGATTGATACCGTGAGGATAAAAAATACTATCTCCGATGTACAAGTTAAGCGGATTTTCTAGTTTTACTTTAATGTTAGACATGCTTTTTTAAGTAAAGGTTAGTCGTTTTTATTAAACTTTGGTTCATCTTTATACTCAAGTATACAAAATTACTTTCTCAAAATGAAGAATGGTATATATTTTCTAACAAATGATTCTATTTTTTTATTTCCTACTATATTCAATTCGTAACCTTTTACATTTTGATCTTCAAATCCTTCTATAGGATTTAAGCAAGGAGTTATAAATCGAGCATATTTTCTAAGTTTAAAAGGAAGTTCATCAAATATCATATTTAATATTACTCCTACCCTACCCTTTTCAGGATTATCTTGGAATGTTATTAAATCATATTTTGAAATAGTGAGTAAATTATATGGTGAGAACATATAAAAATTATTAAAAAATAAATTTAATAGATAATATCAATAACAAAAAGGCAAATGAGTAGCAAAAGAGTGCCATTTAGGTGTCAAGTCCATGACAGTCTAGTAACTTATGGTGTAAGTTTCAGGAAAAAAGGTTATTAAAGAAGCCTTTATTTTGTTTTTGAAGAGTTTTTAACTTTTCCCAAAGAGCTTTCTGTTCTTTTGTAAGCTTTCTAGGAGTTATTATTTTAATTTGAACATATTGGTTGCCGTTGCCTGAACCCTTAAGTTTTGGAGCTCCTTCACCAGTTAAACGAAGAATTGTACCAGATTGAATGCCTGGTTTGACTTTTACTGTTATTTCTCCATGTACGGTGGGAGTTTTTATTTCTCCGCCGAGAACTGCAGTTATAACATCTATCTCTTTTTCTAAATATATATCATCTCCTCTTCTTTCAAATATTTCATGAAGTTTTACTTCTATTTGTATATATAGGTCTCCATATCCTCCGCCATTAATTCCAGCTTCACCGCGTTCTTTAAATCTCAAAATTAATCCATCAGGTGTGCCTTTTGGAATCTTAAATTTCATCTGTTCTTCCTTTAAAACTAGTCCTTTCCCATTACATGATTCACATCTCTCTTTAATAACCTTACCGTTTCCTTTGCATAAATGGCATACAGTTGTTGTTTGAATGGTACCAATAAAACTTCTCTGAACTCTTGTTACTCTTCCAGTTCCTTTGCATTCTGGGCAAGTTTCTGTACTCGTACCATTTTTTGCACCTGATCCATTGCATTTATCGCATATAATATGTCTTTTATATTTAACTGTTTTATCACCTCCAAATATAGCTTCATTAAAATCTAGAACCAATTTTACTTGAATATCCGAACCGCTTTGAGGCCTTTGTCTTGCTCGACTTCTACCAAATGATCCTCCAAAAAACGAATCAAAGATGCTTCCTATATCAGTGAAATCACCAAATCCAGAAGGATCAAATCCAGAAAAGTTAGATGCATCTTGAAAGTCTTCATATCCTCCAGTACCAAATCCGCTTGTCCCAGCATGACCGAATTGATCATAAGCAGATCTTTTCTGATCATCAGATAACACTTCGTAAGCTTCCTGAACTTCTTTGAATTTTTCTTCAGCATCTGAAGCTTTATTTACATCTGGGTGATACGTTTTAGCAAGCTTTCTATAAGCTTTCTTTATTTCTTCTTTGGAGGCATTTTTGTTAACTCCTAATATATTGTAGTAATCTCTTTTTTCAGCCATAATAATTAGCAAATAATATTACAAACTGCTTGGTATTATAACATAACAGTATAAACACTCAAGATATTTACTTATTCTTTGCGTAATTTTCTAGTATAGGAAGTAGAAATACGCTTTGAGTATAATCAATTTCAAAAGTTTCAAAGATATCTCTTTCTTCTAAATCAAGTACTATAGCTTTAATTGGAGTCTTTCTAAAATAAGCTTCAATCGTATAACTTTCTCCATACAGAATCAGGTAACGATAAGCTCCTTTTGCAATAACAATAGGAGGTAGTTCGTTTTTAGTATACCTAATATTCATATATTTACTAATACCTCCAATTAATATATCCGAAGCCTTATCTTTTGATTGTATTTCTAAACTTTCAATATTTACTTGAGAAACATAAATGAATATATCTTCAGGGATGACATGCTCTTTTTCGAATTCGCTTAAGAAGAAAAGTAAATCTCTTAGTTCTTCAGTCTTTAATTTATCAAAAGTCTTAGATAAATTTATTAATAAATCATGGTAGTTTTTAATTTGTATTATTTGATCGTCCATTGTTATTAATATTAATATATTTTTTGTTTAATTAAAAGGACAATTAATATACTGATTTCAGTACTACCTACCGTTGTAAATGGTCTACCCCCTGACAAGCAAGCTTTAAAAGTATTTGTATATTTTAGTAATATTACTATTCTGTTAGGGAAAGAGGGGTGTCTGCTTGTTTGAAGAAAGGTGGAAAATTATTTGATGGGAAATATCTTAAATGGTTGTTTATCGTCAGAAATTCTTGCCTTCGCGTAATCCCGTCTTAGGGGAGAAACAAGGGAAATACTCCAGCACTTTCCCATTCACCTTGTATTACGGAGCCTGACAACGTGCAGGTTGAATAACTTTTTCTAGAAAAGTTACAAAAGAAATAACATTTGGAATTAATAAATTTTTATATCTATAATACTTACAGAGAATCATTAAAATAAACTTAGTTATTCAAACCTAACTTTAAATATATATTTCAATGCTTGAGTTATATTTTATAGAACTACTCTATTATTATCCTATCAGCTATAATATAATTAAATAAATATTTTTTTAAAATGATTATGGATATTTCAAGCATATTTTTAGTTGTATTGATAGTTGTTGTAATATTCGGCCTTCTATTCATCATAAGAAAGTTAGGAGATTTTAAAAAGGACAATTCACAGGATCAAAGTATGATTCTCTTACAAAAGCAAATAAGTGAACTAACAAAAGAAATAAATATTAGACTTTCTGAGCAAAACAAGACTTTTCTTGAGCAAATGCGGGATTCAAATAAGACAATTCAAAGCCAGTTTGCAATTTCAAGCAGAAATTTACAAGCAATAAATGAAGCTAGTTCGAAAGTAGTAAAAGAAGTTACTGAAAAACTTACGAAATTAGATGATACAAATAAGCAGATTGTGAATTTTGCTGACCAGCTTCAAAGTCTAGAAAACATTTTAAAAAATCCTAAGCAGAGGGGGATTTTAGGTGAATATTTTTTAGAAACATTGCTTGGAAACATTCTTCCTCCATCCCAATATAAAATGCAGTATAAATTTCTAGATGGAGAAATTGTTGATGCAGTAATTTTTGTAAAAGACAAGATAATTCCAATTGATGCAAAGTTTTCACTTGAAGCTTATAACAAACTGCAGAAAGAACAAGATAAAGATAAAAGATCAAAGTATGTAAAACAATTTAAAATGGATTTAAAGAAACGAATTGATGAGACAAGCAAATATATAAGGCCTGAATATAAGACAACAGACTTTGCGTTTATGTTTATACCCGCTGAGGGAGTTTATTATAACTTGCTTGTTTATAGGGTTGGAAGCGATGTAAGTTCACAAGATTTGATTGAATATGCCTTTTCAAAAAAAGTAATAATAGTTTCTCCGAATTCATTTTTTGCCTACCTCCAGACAGTATTACAGGCGCTTAAAACTTTGCAGGTACAAGAGTCAGTACAGGAAATTATTAAGAATGTAATTGTTTTACAGAAACATTTAAAAGTCTATGATGAAAACATGCAGAAACTTGGTAAACATATTGGAACAACAGTAAATACTTACAATAGCTCTTATAAAGAATTCAAAAAAATTGATAAAGATGTTACTAAAATTTCAGGCGAAAAAGGTGCAATTGATCCCCTATTTTTAGACCAACCGAAAGAAGTAGATTAGCTTATAATACCTAATAGCTTTGGTAGTTTCAGATTAAATTTTAATTAGGAATATTCAAATTTATAAATATGTAGTATTCTATTCAAGACAGATTGAATTCACTTTTCCCTGATCAGCAAATTTGAAACAGTCTTCTGGTCTATACTCTTCACTGCAGTAACCGTTTTTTACATTACTGCCTAATTCTTGTTTCTCATCAACTAAACACCAGCCTTCACATTCACTGCTATCCATGCAGCCTCCTCCTCTATCCGAAGTATTTAAAATACAGCTTTTGCTTGCATAATCATATCTTCCGCCTTCTTGTATACATTTGTCATCTTCCTCTGTATTGATAGTCGTTTGATTGTCTTTTTTATCTATTAGTGATACTAAATCAACAGCAGACGTTGCTAATACTCCCAACGAAAATCCAAGTAGTATAAATCCACTTTGAAGCCACGGGAATATCTTTATAGGTGTTTGAGATCTGAAATGCTTTTTAAAAGATTGCCATATACTTGTTTTATTAGAATTGTTGGATTTCTCCATTAATATATTTTAAAAAATAATGTTAATTAATAGTTTATTATTACTTATTCGAAGATTAAAATCAAAACCTAGATATTTTGCGATCAAGTCAGCATTAGAAATTTCAAGACCAGTTCCTTGATACTTTGAGAGAATATTTAATTCTCCATGAAAAAATGGCTCAATAAGTAAAGAGTCATTATCGATACTAAAGGAAAAGTCAGAAACAATCTGGATTCTTGGCTTTTGAATATTTTCGTCTTCATCAAATGTCAAATTTACTTTCTGTTTATTGGATAAAAAATAAGCACCTTTGATTGAATAGTTAATAATATGTTCTAATAAATCTATATCGGAATTTATTTTATACGAAACGTTTTTATAATATGGAGAAATGTTCCATACAGAAACCTTATCCTGTATTTCTGTTCTTTTTAATACCTGGTTTACAATATCTTTTATATCAAAATTCGAAATAGTTATCTCATAATTACCTTCAGTTATTTCGTTTCTTATTGATACATCGTTTAATACTTCAATTATGGCATTAACATTATTTTTTAAGGAAGCGTAATATATATGGTTTTGAATTTGAGGAATTGTATGTAAATAATTCCTTACCATAGCTATATTTGAACTAAGGCGAAATGACAAAAATCTATTAAAAGAACCCATATATTCTGTTATGTTCTTGGGAGGGAGTTTTATAGATAATAAAAATCCTATATTTTGGTTATTTATCTGAAGCGGAGACTGCTTAATTATAAACTTTATAAACTTGTCATATTGGTTTTTATATAAAGCACGCCATGTCAGTTCCTGTGAATCTGTGGCTTTTAAGTTTTTATAAAAAAAGTCAGAAGATAATAGTTTTTTGTATGAGACTGGATCATAGAAAGCTATTTCGTTGAAATATTTTCCAAGAAGCAATTTTGAAGCTAAATTGAAGTTGCTTTCTACCCATTTTGATAATTTTATTATTTTCAGGTCTGAATCTAAAATTATTACACCTTGATTTAAGCCTTCAAGCAAAGTTTCATCTTCTATATCACTTATTTCAAGAAGCTGTTTAGACATTTTTAAAAGCTCTTTCTTCTTTTGTAAATTATCAATATAAGATGTTATCGTCATTGCAAGAGGTAATGATATTGGGATAGATAGTAATCTAACTATTTCAAGGGTTGTTAGAGTTTTCAACAACGTTATATCAAAAATAGAGAAGTCATAAAGCTGGGATACAAATAACGAAGCAAATATTACTATACATTCTAATACTAGTGTAGAAAGAGAAGCGAAGATTGATATAGCAAAAATTAAGAAATAAATGATAAAAAAGTAAGGACTGTCTAAATTTCCAGTAAATTGTATAAAAGGAAGAATAAGTGAATTTATCACCATTATAGAAAATAATTTTTTACCAATAGTTCCTGTTCTTTCACTTTCAAAGAAAAACTGACCTATTAATGTATATATAACTGCAAATAATGAGAGGATAGCATAATATATTACTTTATAGTTTGATGCAAAATTGGTTGCAAAAAAAACGAATGGTATAAGGATAAATAATATTAAGAAAAAAATATCTTTTATATTTAAAGTTGAGTAAGGGTTATTTTTATTAGAATAATTGTCTTCTTTCATAATTATTTACAGTATATTGTAATTCTGAAGTGTTATCAAATATAAGTTATGTATAGTCCATGAAACTAAATTTGAAAGATTTAAATATAATTCGGGCGTAGCTGTCTTTTGTATGGAGTCTGTTTTACCAATAAGACAATTTAACATTTTAAGCAAGATACGTTTTGTCTTGTTATATAAATTCTATTTGTTCTATGTTTCTTTGTTTTGTAATTTCCTGTGGACTAAAAATATTTATTTTCCCATATACTCCATCATATCCTGGCGTAATTTTGACTTTGTTATGGCGAACTTTCTCAATTGCTTTTGATAAAATACTCGAATATTCTGCTAGTTTATCCAGAGAAATATCCAAAGAAATAAACAATTCGTTTCCAAATTTGTTTATCAGTTTGAAGTATTCATTTGTTACAGTTTTTGTATTAACACCCTTTCCTAAAATTTCAGATAATATTTGTCTTAAAGGGATAACATTGTAAAAAGGTTTTGCATTGGTAGATTTTCCTCCAAATATTCTTGTTGATAATTTATATACTCTGTTTAAAACTCCGATGGTAAGTTTTTTGCTGCATACTGGGCAGATGTTCTTGTTTTTCTCAGATTTTGAAGGATGCCAGTTAATATTACACTTGCGGTGACCATCATAGTGATATCTCCCTTCCTCGGGGTAAAATTCAATTGTACCTTTAAACCTTTTATCATGGGTTTTGATTGCATCAGAAATATTTTCATAAGTTAATTTACAATCAAAAATATTTCCTTCTCTCCCAATATTTTCTGGAGAGTGGGCATCACTGTTTGATATAATAGTTCTATCGTCGAGGTTTCCGACAAGCCAATTCATAGAAGGATCGGAAGATAAGCCTGTTTCAACAGCATATATATTATCTGATAAATCTTCAAAGCATTCTTCAATTGAATTAAAACCAGATTTATCTCCGAATATTGAAAACCAAGGTGTCCATATGTGAGCAGGAATAACTAAACACTCGTTATTAATTTCTAAAATAATTTCTAGTAAATCTTTGCTATCATAGCCTAAAATTGGTCTCCCGTCTGATTTTATATTCCCTATAGTTGATAATTTACTGTTAATTTTTTCTACTGTACTTAGATTTGGAGCTAAGATAAGAATGTGGACTTTTCTAACCTTATCATTCTTTTTATATATTAAGCTGATTTCTGTACTGAGTATAAATCGGACATCTTCTATACAGGTAACTGGTATCTCTCTATCTAATTTAGTTTGAAACTTTTTTTTTAATTTCAATAAGCCAGTATCGTCTTCTACCAGATGTTCTTTAATCTCTTCAAACCATTTAGGATGTGTGAAATCTGATGTTCCAATTAATTCAATCCCTTTTAATAAACTCCATCTATATATTTCTGGGATAGTTAGCCTTTTACTGCATGCTCGTGAAAATCGCGAATGAATATGCAAATCAGAATAAAATTCCATTAAAACTTCAAAATATATATTAATTATGATACAATATTATAATTGAATATTATTTTTTGAGCTAGTAAATAAGATTATACTTATAGAAAGTTTCTTGTTCTGGAAAAGAAGCAGAAGAGTTTTATTGAATCCACTCAGTGATGAATTTAGCATAAATTTACTAATGCTATTTTATTTGACCCAAATTTATTCAATATTCATGGAACGAATTTAGGTTATTGAGGTAATAAGAGTAATCTCATTACAAAAAAAGGTGGCACCACCATTTATAAAAGGTCCTTGTTAGAGTATTCTAAATAGTATTTTAACGAGGACTTTTTTTTATATTTAATGGCTTTAGAGTTAAATAATAAGATTTGATAGTGTATATTATAGTTAGCAAACTAATAGCATATTAAAACCAATTAAATTATTATAATAAATAAAATGATCGATATAAATTTTATTAGAGAAAACAAGGAAAAAATAGCCCAGACAATTTTAGATAAAAAGATTGATTTAAATCTAGAATACCTTCTTGATGTTGATAAAAAAAGAAGAATTCTAAGGTCTGAAATTGACGAACTTAGGAAGAAAAGAAATGAGATAGCTGAAAAAATCAAAGAAGGGAAAAAGGAACAAAGTCTTATAGATAACGGTAAAGAGGTAAAAAGGCTTATAAATGAAATGGAAGAAAAATTTAATAAAGTTAATCAAGAGTTTCAGCGGCTTATGTATTTTGTTCCTCAGATTTCATCGGAAGATACACCAATAGGAAAAGGAGCGGAAGATAATAAGGTGGTTGAAGTAAAAGGAAAGAAGAAAAAGTTCAATTTTAAACCTAAAGACCATGTCGAGCTTGGTAAAAATTTGGATATATTAGATCTTGAAAGAGGAGCTAAGGTAGGAGGATATAGAAGTTACTATTTGAAAAATGAAGGTGTTTTACTCGCAATGGGAATTATGATGTATGCACTCAATAAATTGATATCAGAGGGTTATACTCCAATGATTCCTCCAACTCTTGTGAAAGAATTTGTGTTGCTTGGAAGCGGTTATTTTGAAGGATCAGAATATGATGAGTCAAAAGATAATATATTTAGAATCGCATCTTCGAAAAAAGATTCCGTTGGGAATAAAGTAAAAGACAAAATGTTTCTTGTAGGAACTGCAGAGCCATCACTTTTAGCTTATTATGCAAATGAAATTCTAGATATAAAACAGTTACCTTTAAAGTTATGCGGATTTAGCCAGTGCTACAGAAGTGAGATAGGCAGTTATGGTAAAGATACAAAAGGAATCTATCGTGTTCATGAGTTTATGAAGGTTGAGCAAATCGTTCTTACCGAAGCGAATGTTAAAGAATCGGATAAAATTCAAGAGGAAATGATAAATATAACAAAAGAAATGTATGATGAGTTAGGATTTTGTTATAGAACTCTTCTTATGTGCACGGGAGAGCAAAGTGCTGGAAAATATAAATATTTTGATATCGAAGTATGGACCCCTGGACTTGGAAGGTGGGCTGAAACAGCATCAGCCAGTAATTTTCTTGATTGGCAGGCAAGGCGACTAAATGTGAAGTATAAAGATAAAGATGGAAGTAATAAATTTGTTTATATGCTTAATAATACTGCTCTACCCTCTCCAAGGATTTTAATTGCAATTCTTGAGAATTATCAACAAAAAGATGGAAGTGTGAAGATACCGAGAGTATTACAAAAATTTGTTGGAAGGGAAGCAATAGATATTAAAAAATAGTAATAATTATTTGTATAAAGGTTATAATTTTGTTATATTAAAAAAGTAAATCTAATAATTTACTGCCATGAAAAAAGGATCAAAATTACTTTTAATATTTATATTCCTAATAACTGCTGTTTTAGGTGGTGTAGCTATTTATATTGGATGGAGGTTATCTCAAGAGAAAGAAATAACACCAGAGATGGGAGCTGCTGGTGCTTGCGAGGATGCAGGTTATACAATTTCTAGAGGCTCTGAAGAATATTGTAGTGATGAAAGGTCAGATGGTAATTGTTGTGAGGTATGTACACGAGATATATGGCAAAATGCGAATAATGACTGGTGTAGAGATAATGTACGCCAAAATTGTCATGCAACTGGTGCTGGTGGGATGTGTGCGGGAGGGACTACAACATCAGCTGCAACAGTAACTTCAGCTACTACAGGAGGATATTGTGACCAGGGTTTATGTTGGTTCCAAAATAGTAATGGTCGATGTTGCGTTGATGCTGCTGGCTGTGCATCTCAAATGTGTACACATAATGTTAGGTTTGAATTAAATGATTCATTTTCCTGTTCTGCTGGACAAATGGTTTATTGTTCGGCATCAGGACCTGCTTGTACTTCAAGTTTATGTCCACCATGTACTCCAAGCTGTTCTTCTGGATGGTCTCCATGTGATTGCGGTACAGCGGGATCAGTCACAGCTAAGGGACAATGTGCAGGTTGTAGTAATGATTACTGGGGTTGTTGTTGCCAACAGCAAACAACCACAACACCTCAAACAACGACTAGTACACCCCATACAACAACGAGTACGCCAAGAACAACTACATCAAGTGTGTCTTCATCTACATCATCAACTACAAGTACTACAACCACATCAACAATAACTACTTCTATAACTAGTACATCTTTGACATCGACAACTACGACAACTACAACAACAATTACTACTACAATATCATCAATAGGACGTGTTGGAGTTTTTAATGATACGCAGAGGAAAGTTCCGTTTGCAATATTTTTAATAATAGCAGGTATTGCAATCTACTCACTAAATATTAGTACTAAACTACTTGAAAAACCGCTAAACAAGATAAATGTATGGTTGTCGGATTCGTTTAGTGGAGGAATGAATAAAAAAGATAGATTTGAGAAAAAAATGATTAGAAAAATTGAAAAGAAGAAATTAAGAAAAAAGCAAGGTCGCAAATAAATTATATATTTACTTTTTATGCACGTTATTTAGTATTTATTTTATAATATTCTTTTACAAAACAGAGGTTACCATATCCATATTCTTCAAGCAAAATATTCCAAGCGGAGTCTTCATTAATTAAATCACAACTTTTCAAATTGAATGAACTTTTAATAAGTTCAATATCATTATCTTGTACTTTAGAATTGTAAACAAAAAGTATTTTTCTATTTTCTTTGTATGAAATCTCTTTTATTTTATTTATTTCATCTATGTTTTTAATTGGATCGAAATATAAAACGCTTTGATTTTTGTTTCCATAAAGACTTTGTATATAATACATACTCCAATCAATGACAACAAAAAAATAGTTTTTAGCAAGATATTCATTATTAAGAACTTTGTTCAATTTTACTTTAGATGGATCATCGTGGATTCTAATTTTCTGATTAGGGAAAATATAGAAAAAATATAAATTTATAAATACAAATATTACTAACCATATGTTAAGTATTTTCCTTTTTAAGTTTAATTTAATTAAACTACTAATAAGATAAAAGAAAGTAATTATTATAAAAGGAAAGGACAAAATAGTATGATGCATAGCCCATGCATTTTTTGTAAATATAATTAGTACCAGTGAGATAAGAAAAGATAATATAAATAAAATTATTGTTATAAAATTTTTCGAGTTATATTTTGTATTTTTTAGTAATAAAATAGTTGAAAGAAAGAAGATAGATAAAATTATAAATATATCAAAAACATAAGCTACCGTAGTAGGTTTCTCTATTTCGTAGATTCTTTGAGTTGCTTCTAATGGATTTATAAGAGACTTTATTATTGTATTATCTTCCAATATGTTTTTAGCAGACAATTGTTTTGTAAATATAGTATTACTGTTTTTTAATTGGTCAATAAAAGGCATAAAGCTTGGGTTATCTGGAGTGGTTGCTAGCAATATAGAACTTAATAAAAAAATTAATAAAACGAAACTAATTAATAGATGTATAAAGATTTTTTTTATTGAATTTTTTTGTAATATTTTAGTTTTATATTCAATTATTTTTATTATTAGTAATAGAAATGTTCCAGGAAGAAGCCAGATGTAAGTTAGTTTGGTCCAAATGCTTAAAAATATTAATATTGAAATTAGTATTGGATACATGAACTTCTGAGATCTAAACCATTTATCTAAGAGGTAATAAATAATAAAGATACTAGTTGTTTGTAATCCAATAGGGCCGGTATCCACTAGATGTTGAAATAAGTAGGGAAAGAAAAAAATAAAGCCGATAAATATATATTCGAGCTTGATCTTAAATAGTTTACTTAATATTATTGATTGAACTAATAAGAATATCATTCCAAGAAATCTTGCAGATATAGGGCTACTCCAAATTGAAAACAAAGGTAAATAATAAATTGATGGAAAACTTCCTATATAATGATATGATCGAAGAGGTAAAGTTAGTCCTGTGTTATATAAATTTAGATCGTAACCGCTACAACTCTCACGAAAACTATTCAGCATATTATTTTTATAGAAATGACAAGCGAGGATGTGATAGGAGACAAATTCATCTTCATTATAAGATACATATCTACAGAAAATAATAGTTATTCCTAAACTGATAATTAATAATACAATATAGCTTTTTAAAAGAAATAATTTGTTTATGATATGTTTTAATATCAACATTAGTTATAGGGTTAGTTTATATTAATGAAAATCTAGAAATTGTATAATATATTTATATAATGTTTAATTTATTATTATATAAAAATATGGATTTCACTGCTACAATTATTTTTCCTATTATTTAAGAAGAAATTATGGGAAAGAAAGTATTATTATTACTAAAAAGAAATAAAGTTCTTGTAGCAATAGTAGTTTGTATTTTTTATTATTATCTTATCGCGAAAGTATTATATTCTTACGAATACGATATATGGGATCAGCAGACGTGGGGCTATACAGCGATATTTAAAACGCCATTTATAATGCACATTAAAAACATTGGTAATTCAGGTAATTCAATTTATGGACCGCTTGCTGATTTATATATAACATTAGAAGCTTTTCTAAGTTTATTTTGGGACAAAATAATATTAAACTCTTCAATAGATATAAATGTTCTCTCTCCCTCATTTATGTTTGTCCGTAAATCTATGCTTGGATTAATTCACATCTTATTTAGCTTATTTTTATATAAAAAATTATTAAAAATTTATGGAAATATAAATAATAAAAATAGAATTTTTACAGGATTTATTATTTGGCTTTTTAATCCCTTAAGTCTTTTAGTTGGAACTGTGTGGGGTCAGTTGGATGAAATAATGGTCATATTAATCATAACTTCATTTATATATTTAATTGAAGAAAAGTTAATAAAAGCAGGTGTTATACTCGGGTGTGTTTTTTCTTTTAAATCACAGGGTATTCTCGTTTTACCTTTAATATTACTAGTCACTTATTCTTTTGTATTTAATAAAAGTAAATCTATAAATTTAGCGAATATACTTAAGAACTATTGCAATAAAATTACTATCATTGGATTTTCTGCTTTAGCTACTTTCTTGATAATTCATTTTCCGTTTTTTATACATGAAGGAATCTATGCGCTGCGTCCGTATTTGGAATATAGAATTTTTCCTTTTGTACAGATGGGATCATTTAATTTATGGATGTTAATTTTTGGAGATGCATCTGAAGTAAACGATAACACCTTTATGATTGGCAATCTCTCTTTCCATACTGCTGCGGTTATTTTCTTCGTGTTTTTTATCATAAATATATTATTTATTTCTTTAAGAAAATTTATAAAAAATGTTAGAAGAATAAATCTTGAAAATGTAATGGAGCTACTATACTTTATATATGGAGCCCTTTTTATATTTATGACTGAAGTTCATGAAAGGTATATTGTTTATATGTATCTGCCTTATTTAATTACTTTTATCATCAAATTTATTCGAAAAAATATAAAATCTTATGAATATTTTATTTTTATTATTTTTACTATAACATCTTCATTAAATTTGCTTTACGGATTATACAAAGGAGATTTGAAAGAAGTTTACGATTTATCATTGATTGATATTTTTGTAAGAGTTATTTCTTTAATTAATCTCGAGATATATATTATAACTTTGTTTTTATGGAGAGTTAAAGAGAAAAACTCTGATTAGGTAATCACGGTGAACAATAAATCATCAATTCTTTTCATAATTAAAAGGATCCGCTTTAAAATGCCAGATCTTTAATATGTTTATTTTCTTTGCGTAATTAATATTAATTTTTATATTATAAGTTAGAGGTGCATAAATGAGAAAAGATATTATTATAATCAAATTAAAAATTAAAAAGAGCAGAATTTTTAGTATTTTATTTAGTCTATACTTTAAATGCTTGTGATAAAACAATTGGAGGATGACTACAAAAAGTATTATAGAAAATATGAAAGAGAGTAAATAATGGTAAAAGTACATAACTCTTTCTATAAAGAAGTAAGGCACAAAACTTACAAAATAACAAAATAAAATAATTAAAATGTTTTTATTCACAAAAGATTTAAAATGGAAGATAGATGCAAATACTAAACTTAGACTAATTATTAATCCTGTTAATCCAAGGAACCAATTAATGGGATTTCCAAATAAATATATATAAGATATTTCTTTTAAAGGTATTCCATCGTAATTAGTAAAAAAGTATGAAATCGTACGTGACATAAATGGCCATTCATAAGGATTACTTCCTATTTCGTCGTCTTTACAGTAATCAAGAGCTGGTACATGTTTTTCATAATTAAGTGACCAGTTGATATTCTCCTTAACTTTTTGAATCAAAGATAATTTACATTCGTTTTTACCTTTATAAATACATTCTTGATACTCAGGTGAAAATTCCTCTATATTTTCTCCAGGTAATTTAAATAGACTGAAGTGGATATAATATGAAAAAAGAAAAATTCCGGAGATTATAAATGCAGGAATAATAAGTTGTAGAATTATAAAAACATTAGTTTTTAAATTTAATTTATATCTGTCTTTGTAAGTTTTATAAAGAATTGATAAATATAAAAATCCAGTACTCATAATACCTATTAATTTAGTAGATAATGCTAAACCAGCAAAAACACTTGCAAGAATTAGTAAAAAGAATCTTTTAGAAATATTTTTCTTTTTAAAGATTTCCAGCTTTGCACTTTTTACGTATCTTATATAATAGAGAGTAAATAATAATGATGTTAAAATAAATAAAATCATTATTTCATCGAATAATGCATATCTTGTCTGAACAATCAATGCATTATCAAAAACAATAAGTAATCCGCTTAATAAAGAAAAAGCGTTTGATTTGGTAAAAAATTTCGTTAAGAAGAATACGATAATAGGTATAAATATCCCGAATAGAATTGAGGTTATTCTATATGTACCAATGTTATCATAATTTGGATCTAATATGACATTCGTTTTATTTTGAGAGAAAACTATTGTCCCGGACGTCATAAGAAGCTGGCCAAGAGGAGGATGAGGTTCAGCAATAAATTCTCCACGAATATATTTTTGAATAATTGGTATAAAATAATTCTCGTCAAATACTAAACCTTGGGGATCTCCCAGCTTATAGAATCTTGTTAAGCTAGATAATATTAAGATAAGTAATAAAGCTAATAAAATATTAATTACTTTTTTCTTTTTAATATAAAGAGATTTAATATTTTTAAGAAATGGTAATTTATTTTGTATGTTCATAATCTCTATTGTTTTATATTAGAGGATTTAAATAAATTCTAAAATGAGATTTATATTATGAATTATAATTCAATAAACTTAAAAATCAAACAAAAAATCCTGTACTATAATTAAATACAGGATTTTTGTTCAATTCATTAATTGAATTATTTAACAGCATCTTTTAAAGCTTTTCCAGCTCTGAATGCTGCAACTTTCCTTGCGGGAATTGTAATCTCTGCACCAGTCTGCGGATTTCGACCTGTTCTTGATTTTCTACTTCTAACTTCAAATGTACCAAATCCAGTTATGGTTACCTTCTCTCCCTTTTTTAGGGCATCAACAACACTATTTAAAACTGTATCAAGCGCCTGAGAAGCACCTTTCTTTGTCATACCAGTTTTTTCTGCAAGAGTATCTATAAGTTTTTGCTTATTCATCTTGTAAATCCTCCTTTCTTTAATATTCCCCGCTTAGCGGGGTTATCTCCCGTTTACCGGGATTACCCAAAAGGGCAATTGTTCAAAAATTATTTTGGGATTTCACTCATAGTTTAGCTGTAATTACAATGTAATGTCAAGAATCCCTATAGTATCAATAATAATTTGATTTTAAATAAATAAACTATATATTATAAGGATAATTCGTATGTATATAAACTTTAGTTAAATAAAGACTTTAATAAGTTAAATTAATAAATTATGTACTTATAAATATAATGAAAAAGAATAATAATCAGAGTTCTTGCCGATATAATAGGGTTAATAGTTGATAGAAAAATGTTAATTTAATCACTTAAATATATAAATTGCTTATAAATAGTATATTAGTCCTACTAAATCGTATATGTATCTTTTAAAATAATTTATGAAACTAAATAATATCGGTTTGTATTAAGATATAAATTACTTGCCCTATAGTAATAGATATGATGATTAACTATGAGTATTTCTCGTTATATCTAAAAATATGAATTATCTAACTAAACATACTCAAGATACTATATCGGGGAATTCGTCATTTTTATCAAGATATTTATCTAGATTTTTACTACTCCATAAATTTTCAGGATCTTTAATATATTTTACAAACAAGATTCCTTTTAAATGATCTAGTTCATGTTGCATTATATGAGCAAAGAAATCAAAAGCTGTAATACTTTTTAATTCCCCTTCTCGATTAAGATATTGTATCTTAATAAGTGATGGTCTTTTAACAGGACCAAAAACCTTTCCATGGTTTACGCTTAGACATCCTTCCCAAAAAAATGATTTGTTTTTTCCTATCTTTAGGACTTTGGGATTAATAACTACTTCCCATAATCTTCTATTTAATTTAGATGAAATTGTTTTTTTATTCTTTAAAAATTTTTCTTCTTTATCTACTCTTCTAATGATACAGATTTTTGAATTTATACCGATCTGGGGAGCAGATAAACCCCCTGTTGTTTTTTCTTTTTTATAACAAATATCAAGCATATTATCTATAATTGCCTGTACTTTAAGGTTTTTAGTGTTGTAGACATCTTCGGATTTTTTTGTAAGGATAGGATTCCCGATTTGTAATACTTTTATCATTTAACTTTATTTAAATATTATTGATTTTATCAAAAACAAAGTATTTTAGCGATTTTTATAATCATTTATATTAAAGTTAAAGGTTATCTTCAAGTCTATAACTTAACGCTTCAGCAATGTGTTCATCCTTTATTTCATCTTGTCCCTCTAAATCAGCTATTGTTCGAGATATTTTTAATATTTTATAATAACTACGTGCAGATAGATTCATAACTTTAAAAGCTTTTTGAATTAAAAGCGAGGCAGATGTATTTAGTCTTATATACTTATAAATTTCTCTCTGATTCATCTCGCTGTTATATATTGTTGAACTGTCATTAAATCGTTTTAACTGAATATCTCTTGCTATTATAACTTTATTTAGTATTTCCTTTGAAGTTTTTGCAAGTTTATCTTTTTGAAGATTTCGGATATTTATTCTTTTAATATGAATCTGAAGATCTATTCTATCTAAAATTGGTCCTGATATTTTCCTTTTATAATTACGTATTTCGTAAGGAGTACAAGTGCATACATTCATATTATCTCCTAACCAGCCGCACCTGCACGGATTCATAGAAGCAACTAATATAAATCTTGAAGGAAAAGTGACAGAACTTTTTGCTCTTGAAATGGTCACAACGCCATCTTCGAGTGGTTGTCTTAGGGATTCTAGTGATTTACTAGAAAATTCGCTGAATTCATCTAAAAATAAAACACCTCTATGTGCTAAAGATATTTCACCGGGTCTTGGATTTGGGCCTCCTCCAATTAGAGCGATATGACTTATTGTATGGTGTGGATTTCTAAATGGTCTTGTAGAAATCAAAGCTTTATCCTCAGATAGAAAACCCGATACGGAATAAATTTTTGTAATCTCCAAACTTTCTTCAAATGTAGGGTTCGGAAGTATTGTTGGCAAAGATCTTGCAAGCATTGTTTTCCCTGATCCAGGAGGTCCTATCATTAAAATGTTATGCCCACCAGCAGAAGTGATCAAAAGCGCTCTTTTAGCATGTTCCTGATTTTTAATGAGTGACATATCAACATATGAGCTGTTATTATTTTCTAAGTAATAATTGTTTAAGGACTTTTTATAACAAGCTATACTTTTAATTTGGTTTAAATGTTCGATTAGATTTTTTAGATCCAATACAGGAATTATTCTTATATCAGGTATTAAAGATGATTCTTTGCAGTTCAGGTAAGGTACATAAAATTCTTTTATATCTTTATTCCTTACTAAATCTGCTATCGAAAGAACAGCTTTAGTGTGATGAGTTTTTCCATCTAATCCCAACTCTCCAATAAATAATTTATTTTTTAATTCAGATTTAATAATTCCAATTGAATGCAGAATCCCTAAAGCAATTGGTAGATCAAAATTAGGACCGGATTTAACTATATCAGCAGGAGCAAGATTTACGGTTATAGTTCCTGCAGGAAGTCTATGCCCAAGATAATTTTTAATTATAGCAGTTACTCTCTCTTTAGATTCGCTGCAAGCTTTGTCGGGCATACCGACGATGTGGAAATTTGTTTTTCCTTTTGAAAAATGTACTTCTACTGAAACTATTTGGGCATTTAACCCAATTACTGTAGCTGATAATACATTAGATATCATTTCTTTTAGAATAAAGTCTTTGGGGGAAATAATAAAGACAAAATACTATACTATTTTTTAAGGAATTTTTCAATATCGATTATATTTTACCAATTCTGCTGACCAGATTCATCAATTTATTTAAAAGGAGTTTTGTTTCTTTTTTATCTTTTGAATGTTCTGCCTTCTCTATTTTTATTTTAATTTTTTTTATTTCATTTCTAATAGAACTTTTCTTTAGATAATTTACTATGTTTTCAAGTTCATTTTTGTATTCACTTTCAATATCAAAATAATTTTTTAAATCAAAAAGCAAAAGGTTCTGAATGTATTTCACTTCATGGTCTATAAGTGAAGATGTAAAATCCTTAAGAATAAATTTCTTTCTATTAGTATTATATTCCTTTAATTTCTTAAGTATCTCTTTAAGTGATGGCAGAGTAAAATATCTTGTTTTTGTTAATTTTAATGACAAATTCAAAAAGTTTGGATGCTGCAGGATGAGGGCAAATAAATATTCTTCTTTTGTATTTACCGGATTTTTAAGAAAAATTTTAATTTTATTTGTATCAATATGGGGAATAAAATCTTTAGATTTGCTTTGATTATTTAGTTCTTCCTTTAAAATATCTTCGCTTACATTTATAATTAATGATATCCTGTGAATATAATGAGCTTGTTCTATTTTCGATGGTAGAGAGGCTATAAGAGGAAGAATTACTTTTGTAAATTCTTCTTTCCCTTCCAATATACTTACATCAAGTCTTTTGTATAATCTTCGAATCATATGGTCAACAATAGGTTCTGCATTATTAACACAATTTTCCCATTCCTTTTTATTTATATTAATTAATTCATCGATATCTTTTCCTTGAGATATGCTTATAGCTTTAACATTAAAGTTTTGGTTATGTGCTAAATAAGATGATCTGATCAAAGCGTTTTCTCCTGCAATATCATTATCAAAGCAGAAGTATATGTTCTCTGTATAGCGATACGCAATTTTTAACTGTTCTTCGCTAAGTGATGTGCCGAGAGATGCAACGATATTTTTGTATTTAGTTTTATGAGAACTTATTACATCTATTTGTCCTTCACAGAAAATTATAAAATTAAATTTTCTAATACTTTCTTTTGCATGATATAACCCGAACAAAAATTTGCTTTTATTAAAAGTAATAGTTTGAGGACTATGAAGATATTTGGGAGCTTTTGTATCCTTTAAAACTGTTCTTCCTGAAAAGCCTATTGTATCGTTACGTGAATCAATAAGGGGAAATATAACTCTTGATCTAAATTTATCATATACTCTTCCATTCATAGAGACTAAAAGTCCATACTGTATAAGATTTTCCGTTTTATATTTTTTTGATAATAGAAAATTTATTAAATTCTTATAAGATTTTGGAGCGTATCCAATATTAAATTTCTTGGCAAATTCTAAAGAAATATTCCTTTTTTTAAGATATTCTCTCCCCTTCTCTCCATTTTTATGTTTCTGTAAAATATAACTATAATATTCACTTACTAGAGAATTTAATTTTAGAAGTTCTTCCTTTTGTTTAAATAACTTTTGGTCTTTTGGTGAATACTTCTTTATTAAGACTATCCCAGCTTTTTTTGAGGCAATTTCGAGAGCTTCTATAAAATCAACATTTTCAAGCTTTTCTATTAAAGAAATAACATCACCAGAAACTCCGCAGCCAAAGCATTTAAAAATGCCAAGTTCAGGGTTTATTGAAAAAGAAGGTGTTTTTTCATTGTGAAATGGACATAAAGCAAAGTAATTTGAACCGCTTTTCTTTATATTAACAATATAACTTCTTGCTATATCGAGGATATTTAATTTTTCTTTAATTTCATCAACTTGTGTTCTTATCAATGATAATTAGTAATGATTAAATATAAATATTTTAATAAACAATTCTATTCTTGAACTACTTTTCCATTTAATATTCTAAAGATAGATGCTGCTTGGGAAGTAAAAGTATATTCTTGATTGTTTATTTTTAAATGAACTGTTTGCGGCCTTGGAGAATAAATAGTAAAAGTTTCATTTGCAGTAAATGAAAAATGCTCATCGGGTTTAACTACATTTGAGACTTTTGTTTCTTCATCAACAGTAGCTACAAGCCATGCTTCATCTGGCCCTATGTCTATTTCTATCTGCATATTAATTATCGTGTCGATTGTATCCTGAACATTATCATTAGTAGGTTCATTATTTTTATTATATAAGACAGTAAGTTTAATCTGGTTCTTTTTAGAAAAGTAATAGCTTTCTGCGACAATAAATATCTCATTGCTTCCTTCATGTAAATTAAATTTATCAACTCGAAACTCTTGTAAATTATTCGTTGTAACATTACTTCCATTTATTAAGAGTTTGCTTCCAACTTCAACTTTTCCTACTATATTAATTGTTTCGGTATTTACTTCAGTGAAAACATCGGATGTAGCTTTCGTATTGATTGGTTCAGTTAGTTCCAAATAAGGAGGTTGTATTAATTTATTAACTTGTAAAATGATAAAAGCTATAACTGTAAAAACAATTATTATAGTTAAAAATAAAATTAACCTACCGGGAGTAATAATTGGTTTTGGTTCCTTAAGGGGTTTTTGAGAATCTAACAATGTATTCTCTTTATGTATTCTCCTTTCTCTACGATAAATTGCTAATGCCTTTTGTGTGTCAATATTTAAGTACTTTACGTAATTTTTTATAAAACCTTTTATATATACTTCTGAAGAAAAGACTTTATAGTTACCCGCTTCGAGTGCTTTAATAAGATTTATGGGAATTTTAGTAAAATCACTAGCAGTCCGAAGGTTAATCTTTCTATGTAATCTATTTGTTTTTAAATAATCTCCTAAAGTTAACATATGAAATTAAAATATTATTATGTGATTATAACAAATAATTGTTTTATAAGTATATATTGTCTTTAGAATGGAAACGTTGGATTAATCTTTGATTTTAATAACCTATTTATTATATTTGTAAATGTTAAAATTATACGTAATATCGAAAATATCTCTAATTTGTCGACTGTCGTGTAGTTTTGTAATTTGACAAGGTAGGTTTGAAGCTAAATATATACTAGATAATTCAAATTTCAAATTAATCAAAATTAAAACATGAGATTTGAGGATACAGTTCGAACTACTTTTCTTTTACTTTTATAACTAAAAGTAAACAACCTGCATGCTGTACAAAGTACTTTGGCAGGCCATGCAAAAGGCAGGTAAACAGGAAAGTTTTGGGGGTGTTCACTTGCTTCTCCCGTAAAACGGGATTACACGAAGGCAACAAACTACTGATGGTATAGAAAAAAAACTTTAAATTATAATTCTCACTCAATTGTACACCCCCAATCCCCAGTCTTTTTCAACCAGAGTAAGGATACAAAAAATGTTTTATTTGATTAAGAAATTAATCCCAATACCTTGATTATAAATTGGAGGATAAGCTAGTGATCATTTTCTTATAAATATTTGAGGATACTACAATTGAAAGCTTGAAAATGATTATATTTAATAATCAGTACCAGTTGATTTCTTTATCAGCTGGTTGTGCAGCAATCCATATCAATCCAGGTTTAAGAGCTATTATATCAGAAGATTGTTTGGAGTAAAAAATAGTTCTACAGGTATAACAATCTTTTTTCCATGTAGCATCAATTCTTTTACCATCTCTTATTATAAAAGCATCACCAGTTCCTACAGTTTTATAAATTACTCTGTTTGAAGAATCATTTGTATAAATACGTACTATCTTTTGGATTATTACAGTTGAGGCTTGAATTACTTGTTTATTATTCATATCTAAATGAGCATCTATAGGATCATGCTTTTCGTATAGATTTGTATCCTTATTATAAACCCATCGTGTACTCCAAGCATTATCTCCTGCAAAATCGTATTTGAATTCGTTACAATCAGTGTATCCATTTTCTTCTAATTCTTCTTTAAAAGTCCATTCATTATTATTTAGATATCCCTGCCATTTATCAAAAGTCCATTCTTTTTGATCGAATATTAAATATAAATCTTCAGGATGAACACGTTTACAATGCATACGTGGAAGTTTAGAAACGCATTCTTCATCCCACTTAAAAGGCCAGTTAAAATATGTTGTTCTGATATTTTGCTCTTTATAAAAACCTAAGGAATTAGTTTCATAATTATCTGTTGTGGCAAATCCAGTGAAAGTAACAGGAACATTTCCATATTCTACTGCCCAATCAAGAAAATACTTTCTAACACTACGAACTGGTTTAATTATATATCCATCTTGTTTACTCCAGAAAATAGCCATAAATCTAGTTATACCACCTTCGACTTGTGCTTCATAAATTATATCAGCGTAGTTTAAACCATACTGTTCTACTCTTGCTGATTCATTGTTCGATATCAAAACTGCATGAGGGATATGTTTAATAACTTTTTCATATTCTATTTCATCAAGCTTTATACCATTTAATGGAGATCTAATAGTTACGTCTTCTATAACGGGTATATACTCGTTCTCATCGTTTTGAATTTTATATGATTCAGCAGATAAAACATTATGTTTATTTATATAGATTGAAGTAGATAAAACGCCTATACCGAAGAAGAAAAATGAAATTGACGGGTATATTAATATCATTAAGTTAAATTTATTTGGTTTGTTTTTATTATTTTTAGAGATATTTATATATGGATCCAGTTTGCTTTTTTTAATTATATTTTTTTTTGTGTTATTATTAATCAATTGATAAATGAAGCAAAAAGTTACTATTAAGTAATAATTTTGTTAATATTTAATTAGGTAAATTACAAAATCTAATGTAGTACTATTGGTAAGTTATGTTAATTGATATTATCAGTAATTACTTTAATTACTGATAATGAATATGTAAAATATACTTTGTTTATACTTCGTAATTTATACTAATTTAGATATAATATATTCGTTTATAATAAAAAAGTAAAATAAAACGTGTGAAAAATTCACTTGAAAAAGAAAAAATTTTAATTGAAAAAGCTAAGAAAGATATAAAAGATTTTAAGCTTCTTTATGAGAAGTACGTTAAAATTCTTTATAGATATTGTTATTACAGGCTTGGTAAAAATAAGGATTTAACCGAGGATATAACAAGTGAGACTTTTGTAAAAGCTATTGAAAACTTTGGTAAATTTACTTATCAAAACAAGTTATTTATTACTTGGCTGTATACTATAGCACATAATTTGATTGTTAATTATTACAGAGATAAGAAAGAAAGAAATGTATCTCTTAGTAAATTTGGTGATTATGAAGAAAAAGATGATGAGGATATATTGATAAAATTATCTCAAGAGGAATTTGAAAAGGGAGTAGGTAAGGTTTTACGAAAATTATCGGATGATATTAATAACATATTTACACTTAGACATGCTGAAGATTTATCTTTTGCCCAAATAGCAAAGTTACTTGGGAAAAGTGAAGGAGCGGTAAAGATGAGGTATTACAGAGGTTTGGGACTATTAAAGAATTTATTACTTGAGAATAAAGGCGATATTGCCTAATAAATGTTACTTTTATTAAATTAAAAAGTTAAAATATTATATCTGATGAATAAGAAAATTAACAAATCAAAATCAAATAGAATAGAAGATTATCTCGAGAAATTATATAGTCGAGAAGTTAAAATGGATAAAAATTTCAAGAAGAATTTAGATAAGCTCGTAGATAATACTATAAGAGCTGAACAGATTGCGCAAAAAGAGTATGAGTTAAGTAGTTCTAAAGAAAAAAAGAATAATAAATTCTTCAATTTATTATTAAATAAATCGAAATGGCAGATAGGATTCTTGACTTCTTTTGTTTGCGTTTTGTTAGTAACAGGGGTGGTTTTTGCTGCAGTGCCTAGTTTGAGGGAGATTGTTATACCAACTATGGGAAAAATATATATAAATACAGACCCTGAAGGTGCATATATGCAAATGAAACAAGAAGGGGGTATAGAATATAAGTTTCACGGTGCAACACCATATAGAAACGAATTAAAAGAAGGGAAATATGAATTTATTCTAAAATTAGAAGGTTATGATGATTACCTGTCTTCCTTTGAGTTAAAAGCAGGTAAATCAGTGAATCTAGATATTATGTTAAAGAAGAAAAAGACTGCTATTGATAGAATTACTGAATGGAAGAAATATACTGATTTAATAAACGGATACGAAATAATTTATCCTTTAAATTGGAATATAATTACAAAACAAGATGAGCAGGGAAATACAAAAATATTTGAAATTCAAGGAGATTATTCAGTAATAAAAATATCTAACAACTTAGAAAATGTTATAACTATTGAAGAGAATCCTTATGAAATCAATATAAATAATAAAGTATATAAGGGTTACCAGGATTACGAAGAATGGAAGTATATTGTTTTAGATGAATTTAGAAGTGAGGATGATAGTAATATTATTCAGTTTGTTTATTTTACAAAGAATGAAGAAGAAGTTTATGTTTATGATTTTATTAAATCTAATATAAAAATTTATAACATTAAAGAAGAAGAGGAGGAGATAAGCAGATGGTTAGAATATAAGAATAACTCCATAGGATTAAGTTTCAAGTATCCTTCAAAGAATTGGATAGTCCTTGAAAATGAAACTAGTAGTACATTTAAAGAGTACTTTGTTAAAGATAAAACGTATACACAGGACAATTTTAAAATAATATCATCTATAGGATATTTCGACGAACTGAATGATTTTAGTTATGACAGCTCGATTCAAATAAACAGTGTAGAAGTTGATGTCTATAATTCAGAAGGTCATGATGGAAAGTTCCTTTATATATTCCCAAATAGGATTTTTGTTATATACCAAACAACAGTAGATTCAGATATAAATGAAATATATACAAATATATTATATAGTTTTATGGTTAACCAGACACAATATTATCAAGATATAGTTGATTATTCATGGAATCTATCTATATCCATCCCGGATGATTGGATGTTTAATATGATGAATAGTGATGAAGAGTTAGGTGCTGGATATAAAGTATTTTATAAAGATGAAAAAGAAATTAAAATATATAGATGGCATGATCTACAAGATAGATGGGATAGTTTCTTAGAAGAGTTAGAATTAGATAATAATAAGTATTTTAAATATAGTCAGCTTAAAGTTGATAATAAAGATGTTTTAAGGATTGAAGTTTGGATTTTTGATGGTTTGAATTATCAGCTTATTAAGATAATTTATATTCCTTATTCAATAAGTACGGAAGAAAATATCAAGAACTATTTACATAATCCTTATCTAAATATAGCCGATAATCAATTCGTTATTATAGTTGATATTAAAGAATTAAAACTTTCTAACTTATCAGAAGCACATGATAGTATTCAAGAAATGTTGTTATCTATAGATGCAATCGTTAATAATATTAAAGGAGTTTTTTGAAAATAGAGTAGAGGATTTTAAAAATGTGAAACAATAAACGTCTAAACTTCAAGTCTATTTTTCGTTTCTTCTTGCTCTTAGTTTTAGTAATTTTTGGCATAACTTCTTAAAATTTCGTTTGGGTAAGTTTGAATATGCTATTATAAAACTATGCAGCAGCTCTGTCCGACTTTACTTTTATATAAGGGGTATATTCTTCTGGTAAAAAATTAAGATATGAATTATTTTCCATAATATAATTTCGATTTATAGTTATTATTTACGCTTCAAATTTACCTGTAATAAATGTAGTTTCTTATTTATTCATAATAAGTTAATTTTAAAGATATCCTATAATGTCAAAGTTTTGATCCACAATATATATTATTCTTTGAAGAGCTTTTTATTATTTAATAATGATAACCTTTAAGTAATAACCTCTTAGAAAACATAAGTAAAACGATATTATTTAAAAAACTAGCAGTATTTCTTAGAGAGTGCCATCGTTTCGAATGAAACATTCTATATTTATACAATGGTTATTGTAACCAACTTGGTCTATATAATATAGTGTCCTTAGAAGGCGGTTATACGTTTTTTATATATGACTTTAAAGTTAAAATATTGAAAATAATTGAGATAACTAATAAATGATTGTAAAAGTGTTAAATCTATGTTAAAAATAATATGTAATAATATACTTTCTTTATATCGTTATTATAGAAAATTCCGTGAATAAAGATAAAATAGACTTATAAAATTAAATTTTATTTGGAGTTCGCAATAAATAATTTATTATTTATATAAAATGAAAATAAAAAGATTATTTTCTTCAATTTTAGTAGGATTTGTTTTATTAGCTTTATCACCAAGTAGAATTAATGCTGATGGGATGATTTTACCTCCTGACTGGTATCCCAGGATATATGAGACAAGTCAAAAAGCATTATTAATTTATAAAGATGGAAGAGAAGATTTGGTTATATCAATTAGTTTTGAAGGAGAAGCATCAGAATTTGGTTGGATAATACCATTACCAAATAAACCAGATATCTCAAAAGTAGATTATTCAATATTTAGGAAACTTGATGAATTTACTGAACCAAAAGAAAATTTACTAGAAAAGATTCGTGGAGACAGGAATTACTATTATGGAGGGTATACAACTTTATCAGGTGCACCAAAGGCTGAAGAAGATAATACAGAAAGCACTGTTCAAGTTGTTGAAGAAAAAAGTATAGGTATTTTTGATTATGCTGTATTAACTACAGAAGATACTAATGATTTAAAAGAATGGATGCTTGATAATGGGTATAATTTACCAACTGCAGATGAGACGTATAACGCAACAGAGAAAGTAAATATTTTTCCTGAAGTAGATTCACAAACTCAAACAGAGTTATGGTCAGAAGCATTACCTATAATTAAGGATTATATTGATGATGGATGGTATTTTGTTGCAGTTAAAATAAACAACGAATATATAGATTCTACAGGAACTGAAACAAAAATATCAGAAGGAGCAGTTGATCCTCTTAGATTCTCATTCGAGACAAAAGATATTATATATCCGATGAGATTATCTGCAATTAATAAAAGAGATCTTTCGGTTACTCTTTACGTTATAGATGATCATAAAGTAGAAGTTTCAAATTATAATTATGATAATGGAATAAATAACTTTAGTTCTGAATATAATGAAAGTTCAAGTGATGATTCATATTTTAGTTTTTCATATGCAGGAAAAATCAAAAATGAGGATATTGATGAGTTAACTAAGGAAGTAGGTAAGGGATCGTGGTTTTCATCTGATAAAGATTTGTATATTACCAAGCTTACTTCAAGTTCAATTCCTTACTCAAAAATGACAGAAGAGGTATTGTTTGAAGATACTAAAAACAATACTGGAGTAAATGACGGATCAATGACTTTTGTTGAATGGGTTGAACTTCCTTTTGTGTTTATTATATATTTGCCATATTTGTTAATGGGGGGAATATTTAATATATTTTCTGGTTCTGATTACAATAATACAGAAATACAGAGTATTTGGTTTATTGTGATGAGTGGTATAATCCTAGTTGGAAGTATATTAGGAGCTATCATTTCAACATTATTACTTAGGAAAGCTAGAAAGAAATTTATAAGATTTATATTATATCTATGGCAGTTTCCTTGTATATGGTTTTTGAGTTTCTTGGCAACATTGGTAATTGTAATTCCTTCGGCTTATGCAATTAGTCTACTGGCTGGTTATTATGAGGATGTGGTTATGATTGATTCAATTTGTTGCTTTTCATTTTTAATTGTAGTTTTTCCATTAATATTTTACAGATTATTATGGAAAAGAAGAGGGATTTGCTGTAACAAAGAAAAAAAGAAGCAATTAAAATGAGATAAATTTATTAGATAATAAATACGATTATTATCGATTATTTAAGGATATTTATATGTACGGCTAAATAAATAGAAGGTAGAAATATTGAAGGAGTATGTAAATTAATTAGTAACTATTTTTTATGTTCCTTCTTCCCAGCTTGATAGATATTTCTTTTGTTCTGGAGTAAGTCTATCAATTTTTACACCAAATGAATTTAATTTTAATCTTGCAATTTCCTGATCTAAATACAATGGCATTGGATAAACGTCATTTTTAAATTTTTTGTAATTCTTTAACATATATTCTGCACCAAGTGCTTGATTGGCAAAACTCATATCCATTACACAATCTGGATGGCCTTCGGCTGCACATAAGTTAATTAGTCTACCGTCAGCTAATAGATAAATTCTCCTGCCGTCTTTTAATGTATATTCCTTAACAAAATCTCTTATTTGTCTAGATTTATTAGACATTTTTTCTAAAGCTGGAATATTAATCTCTACGTTGAAATGACCTGAATTTGAAATTATACAGCCGTTTTTCATTACTTCATAATCTTCTTTATCAATTACATGAATATCACCTGTTAGAGTACAGATAAAGTCTGCAATTTTTACAGCTTTTTTCATTGGCATGACTTGGAATCCATCCATAATCGCTTCTAAAGCTTTTACATAATCTATTTCAGTTACAATTACATTACCGCCCATTCCTTTAACTCTCATAGCTAAGCCACGACCGCACCATCCATATCCTGCAACAACAAAGTTTGAACCAGCTATTAATCTACTTGTAGCACGGATAATTCCATCTAATGTACTCTGACCAGTTCCATATCTATTATCAAAGAAGTGTTTGGTCATAGCATCGTTAACCATAAGGATAGGTATGCCAAGTTTACCGTCTCTTGCCATAGCTTTAAGACGTATAACACCTGTTGTAGTTTCTTCTGCACCAGAATAAATTTCGTTTAATTGGGATTTTCTATTTTTATGAAGTTCTGAAACAAGATCAGCTCCATCATCCATTGTCATTTGTGGATGAATATCTAAAACTTGATTAATATGTTTATAGTATGTTTTTCCATCTTCGCCTTTAATACCAAAAACAGATATTCCGTATTCTTTAACTAATGCAGCAGAGACGTCATCTTGAGTGGAAAGGGGATTACTTGCACATAAAAAAACTTCTGCACCTCCTGCTTTGAGTGTGATAGCTAAATTGGCTGTTGATGTTGTGATGTGAAGACAAGCTCCAATTCTAATTCCTTTCAAAGGTTTTTCTTTTTGAAATCTTTGACGTATTAATCTAAGAACCGGCATATCCTGCTCAGCCCATTCTATACGAAGTTTACCTTTTGAAGATAGGGAAATATCCTTTATATCGCAATTGATATTTTTATATTTCATATAATTTTATAAATATATAATATTATAGAGTTTATAACATTTAAATAATATCAATTCAAGTTATTCATCATAAGCTATTTAAATCGCTGTAACTACAAAAAAGAGGTGAAGGAATTAATATATATTTTATTATTAAAAGATTTGGAAATATATCAGAGAGTGTTCTTGTATGACAATATAGATTTCGAAATATATAAATTAGATAGGATAATTTAATCAAAACTAAAGATATATTATTATATTGAAATGTTATGTCTTATAGCCTCTTCCAATTTAACAAGAAAAATTGCTATCATAACAATCAAACTTCCTGTCAACTCGTGAAATATTATAGATTGTTTAGCGAAAACAAGTCCAATTAAAAAACCTAGTGGTATTTCTAATACAAGAATTGCATTGCCAACTGTAAAATGTAAATTACTAAATCCAATGTTAAGTAAAACTAATGTTAAACTGTCGAGTAGGGTATATAAAAGTAAACAAATAACTATATCTAAGCTAAAACTTACCTTTAATGAGTCTAAGTTTATTAATATTAAAAAAACAAATACTAATGTACCGATGAAGCATTTGTATAATGCCATAACGCTTGAATTTATTTTCTTACTTAAGTATTTTCTAAGAATATTAACTACAAAATTAGATAAGCCTACTAGAAGTGGGAAAATAAGTCCCAAGATATTATTTAAAGTAATAGGTATGTATATTGTTGCGATTCCTAAAAGTATTATTAAAATTAAACCCAAATATTTTATATTTATCTTTTCTTTCAATATATAAAAAGAGGCTATAAAAGATAAACATAAAGTTGTAGAATTTTGAGTTAATAAAACGAGACCAATCTTTTCGTGAGATAAAGAAAGATTAAAGAAAAAAATCGGTAAAATAGATATAAAACCAAAAGCAATTAAACTAATTGTTATTTTTATATTGAATAAGATCTTCATTCGCTGTTGTAATGTAAATAGACCAATAAGTATTATCCCCCCAACATGAATTATAAACAAAGATATAAACAAAGATATTCTGTTACTAAGAAATGTACCAAGATAACCAAAAAAAGAAAAAAAACATGCGGTAACAAATAGAGAAATTGTTCCGCCTAATTCTTTTATTTTATATCTATTATTTATTATATACATATGTTGATTTTACTTGTATAATAAGCGAATAGTCAATTATATTGTTACATATATATGTATGTTGAAAATATTCTTTACAGCTTCATACTATGGCAAAAGAAAGTATCAAAGATATTATAATTTAGTCTTACGTGAGATAGAAAAATTTGATGTAGAAGTTATTGGAACTGAAAAGGGAAATTATTTAAAAATATTATCAAAAAAAGAAATTGATAGAATTAATGATAAAAAGATAGTACATTATGAGGCAATAAGAAAAGGTATTCTCTGGTCAGATATTGTTATAATAGAGATTAGCCAGCAGGATTTTCAGCTTGGACACGAAGCAACACTTGCTATTATGTCAAAAAAACATGTTCTTTGTTTATCACTTTTTGAAAATTTTGAAGAAAAAATCAAGAACGATTTTTTTCATGGAGCTTTATACAATGAGGTTACTCTACCAGTAGTAATAAAAAAATTTTTGAATGATATAAAAGGCAATCGCTACTCTGAAAGATTTAACTGCTTTTTAGCTCCTGACCAACTAAAATATTTAGAGGAAATTTCTACAGAAGAAAAACTAAATAAATCAGAATACATCAGAAAACTTATAAATGAAGATAAGAAGATAAGATTGAATAATTAAAAATATTGAATATTATCGAGATTATAAAATGCAAGATAAAAAGTTTCTATTATTGAATTACAATATTATTGAAGAGTTATTATATAGCTTCATATTCTTGTTGGCGTTTTTTAAGATGTGCTAATAGTTTTTGTAACGATGCAATAACCTCAGAATTATTTTGAGTAGGTAATATATTTTCTATAAATTGAATGTATCGAATAAAATGACCTCCATCAAAGAATTCTGGGTAACCTGAGGAAGCTTCTATTTTTCTTATAGCGAATAAACAAGTTTCTCTGTTAGAATAAGTAAATATAGAATCAAGTAAAAGAAATGCACTATTTGATTCAAAAGCAAAAGGCAAAAAATTCAGCCACAATCTATAAAGGATTGAATCTCTAGAGATTGCAATAGCTTGTGCCATAATTTCACCGGATAAGGCTACAACTTGTTTAGAATACCTTGATCTTCTTACAGACTGATCTACTATATAATCACGAATACTAAGTAATTCTATTTCTTTAATACCTTCTTCAAAGATTGCATATGTGACTCTTCTTGTATTTACAGGAGCTCTTAAGATTAAATTAACTTGAGCAGGAACAAGAGCGGGATTTGCATTTCCATAGAATTCGTCAACGAAATCATAAATAACTTGATCTCTTGCTCTTTCTAATTGACCTTCATAAAAGGGATCTATTTGAACTGATCTTGTACTTAGTCCATTTATAAGATCTTCAAAAATATATGTAATAGTAATATCTGGTAATCCTTTAGCAAAGATATTTAAACGTTCAATAAGATAAGCCATACCAATTTGATGTAATATTGGATCAATTGAATTAAAAGCATGGCTAAAATATAAAAAAGGAAAATGGGGAGTTAAAGAGTTTTCAGGATTTTGTGGATTAGAGAAAGCAAGATTTAGTGCTTGAGAGATGACTTTAAGTCTTTCTTCATTTCGAGATAAATACGATAAAGAATATTCAAAAAGTTTTAACCTTACGAAATCTTCTGAAGGAGTTAAATGTCCTAAAGAAGCTACAAAATTACTAACACCACCATTTATTTTGAATACGATTAACTAATCTACTAAAAACATCAAAACTAAATGCAAGGATTAGAAAGTCAGGATAATGAAAAGCTAAAGCTAAAGTATCTCTATTCATATACATTTGAGTTGGTTCTGAAGATTCAGTACTAATCATAATTGAAAAAAGGAATAATTATGTATTATACTATTATTATGGGATAGTTGTAAATAATTATCTGTAATAATATACTTTTGGAAATAATTGAAATAACAAGATAATTTACAATTTGTATCCTTGACCGCCGTATTCTTCAACGCTTTTAGAGGCTATACGTGCACCAAGTTTACAAGCATCTTTTATATTTTTCCCTTTATACAATCCTGCAATTAAACCAGCTCTATAGGCGTCTCCCGAGCCAGTTGTCTCTACAAGTTTATTAGGCTTTACTATCGGTATATGGATTTTACTTTTTAAATTGTGGATAGTGCTTCCATTTTCACCTTGAGTTTCTATAACATAATCAAGACCGATATCAAGTAATTCTTTTATAGAAAGTTTATGATATTTTTTTATACGAAGAATTTCAACATCATTCGAGATAAGAATATCAGAAAGTGAGGTACTTTCCTTCAAATCTTCTTTTGTAAAACTTGTTACATTCATTCCCGGATCAAATATAATCATAGCTTCCTGATTATATCTTTTAAATTCTCTTATATTATTTAAAGTACTAACATTATTTCCAGGAGAAAATATTGCATATTTTATTTTTAATAATTCTTCTTTAGTTATTGTTTCTAGAAGAGACATATCATCGAGTCTGTCGCCGTAATAATTTGCTTGAAACATGGTAATCTGCTGATGGAGATCATCAGATATCTGGAAACTTCTTGATGTTTCAGAATCTTTATTTCCTACAATTGGTTTGCAGATGACACCAAATTTTTCAAGGTGTTTTTTATAATCTTGTTTAAAATCTTCGCCAACAGCAGAGAACATAATAGGGGAGCATTTTAAAAGTCCTAAACCATAAACAATATTACCAGCTGTTCCGCCGTAGTAATATTCAGATTTACGAGCTAAGAAAGTCATATTTACATTTCTTATTTTTCCATTTTTTAAAGGTATTTCTTTTCTTAAATCTCCTTCAATTGGGAAAATTACATCAAGTGCAACAGATCCAACTACTAAAATGTGACTTGTCATTTAGATGAACTAAAAAAATAAGATTAGTAGAAGTTATTTTTGTTTATCTTTATGAATATTTTTTTGAGCAGGCTTTTTTATATCTAATATATTCTTTTTCTTCTTATCACTAATTCCTATTTGAGCTTCCGTTCTTATCTGCCATTTACCCAATGAAAGATATATACTTCCCCAAATTGTAAAACCAAATAAAGTAAATATAACAAGCATTACAATGGCAATAAGAAATACAATTATAGTAATAGCAATGAGATTAGAATCAGCACCTGTTTGAGGAAGAACATCTAGATTTTCATTAACTGTATAAATTTGCGTTTCTGGAATTGATAGAACATTTGTTGAATTATCGGATTCCAATACAACAGTATCAGAAGTGAATTGCAAAGTAGCCTTGCCAGAAGAAACAACTCTAAATTTTATTCTTGCAATTTCTCCTTCTCCTTTTACACCATTAGTAGAAAAACAGGATAAATATACTAACCCAGTCTGAGAATAATCATTTTCGGCGAAACTCTCAAATAATGAGTTACTAGTATCTATTTCCACTACTTCTAAAATATCAGATGAATATGTGAAATCAGCTGTAACACCGTTAACTTCGTATTCATTAGTATTTATATTTATTGAAGTAATTATAGTATCGTTTTCAAAATCAATATGTTTAAATTCTAGAATAGTTTGCTCCTCTGCATAAACTTTATATGGCAGAATAATAAACAGAATTAAAAATATTGAAAGAGAGATTAGTTTGATATATTTTTTCATAGAATTTAAAAATTATTTAATTTATTTTTACGGTCTTTAAAATATTGTATTACACCGTACGTACCTAGACAAATAAGAATAAATGCAAAAGAAGTTATAACTAATACTGTCGGTTTATTGAAAATACCTGCTGCAGGTATTGTACCGGTTGTATTAACAATTATAGTTCCTGTTGATCTAGTTCCAAGTATATCATCTTCACCGCTACTTGTTACAAGCGTATCATCAGTAAAAGTAAGTGTAGATGTACCATTAGAAAGACCTCTAAATGTAACTCTAGATACTTCTCCTGTTCCGTTAAAGGTATTTCCTCCAGACACAGCTCTAGATAAAAAAACAGTACCAGTAACATGATCTGCTTCTGCTTCAACTGAAAATTCACTATTAGCAGAATCTATACTTACAAATTCTAATAAATTACTTGGATATGTAAAATCAGCAGTAACACCTGATATATTTTCACCACCAGAATCAACCATAACTGTTATGGTTACTGTTTGACTTACTATTACAGTTGTAGAAGCAGGTGAGAATGACAAGGATGCATTCTGTGCATATACTTTTCCAGAATTAAGAAAAAATAATAAACAAATATAAAAAAGGAAAGCGAATTTTACTAAATTAACTTTTTTATTTTTTTTCATAATAAATCTAAAACTATAAACTTAATTAACTTATTATAAAGTGCTTGAAATAATTTTTCAATTTAATTAACCCGAATTACGAAATTCAAAATTAGTTGATATACAAGGATATTTCGAATTTGCGTTACAGTGTCTTAAAACTTAAATACCTTGATACATTAGTATTTTATAAATTTAATTTAGTGATTCACACTAATTATACACTTTTCCTCCAGCAACTTTGTGTAATTTTTATCACATCCCATAAATTGACTATACCATCAGGTACTTGATTTGGACCGGATATATCTTCAGGTACATTAGACTGTTTCCATTTACCAAGTACTTTAGATAAATCGAACATGTTAACTATTCCATCAGGTTTATCTTCATCACCCCATAGGTCAGCATTTTTACATTGTGAATTTGATTGGGTAGAATTTGGTCCACCATAAGCGCCAATATCATTTCTACTTCCATCGGGATCATTATAAATAGGATCAGGGTCACCAGCATTGATAGCAGGAGATCCGGATTGAAGATGAAAATCAGAGCTAGAAACAAATTTAGGATCTTGAGATATATCTCCTGTACCAGCTATGATATCTGTAGTTGTATTTTCTCCTTTCAAATAATTATTTTCCTGATTATCTTTATAATTATGCCAAACTTCATTATACGAAATTGAAACTGTCCCGGTAAAATGCCAACCGGTAATACCACCGTAAGTTTTATTGTCAACAATAATATTATTCCTTACTGTAACATTTGCATTATCCCACATTAAAACTCCAGCTTCATTATTATTTACTATGGTATTATTTATTATACTAGTATTTGCATTGTTTATAGTATTTATCCCGTTTTTATTGTTATTAATTATAATATTGTTTTTAATACTTACTATTGAATTCCCGTTTATATGTATCCCAGAGCCATTTAATGAATTGGATATATTATTACCTTTTATATTAACTTCACAATAATCAGTAATTTCTCCATAACCTCCTTTTCCTATTTTTATGCTAGTACCTTTATTATTTAAAAAAGAATTCTTTGTTATATTTCCTTTTGAATGATTATAGAAATGAATAGAACCAGAAGTATATGTATTGTTGTTTTGGTCCTTTTCATCCCATTTAATATTGTTTCCTAAGAATTCACAACTTGTTATTTCAACATTTGAATTATCCTTTACATCAACACCTTGATGCTGGTGGTTCTCAAATTTACTATTTTCAATGTTTACTTCAGCTGCTCCGTGAACCGAAACTCCAGGCCACTCATTACCTGAAAAATAGGAATTTTTTACATAACCTTTGTTACTGCCGGAAATATAAATACCTGCTGCTTTACTATCAGTAACCTTAACATTTTCAAAAGTAAATTCACAGTTAGAATTAGCATTCGTATCAGGATTCCCGTTAGTATCAGTTCCATAAATATGAATAATTGAATTTGTTTGAGAATTTTGAGAAAATGCAAGATCTTTTATGGTAATTTTAACGTTATTCAAAGATTCTATATGTAAAATGTGGCCCATAGGACTAGTAGAAGAAAGTTTCCATATTGTTGCATCTTTACCTTTACCTTTGATAGTGATATTTGCAATAGAGTCAGGAAGTTTAAGTGTCCATCCAGAACTGCGTGAAATCACACCAGCACTATCATATATGTCTGTATTGATAAAAATAGTATCTCCTTCTTGAGCATTAGCAAAAGCTTGGTTAATATCAGTTCTATCACATCCAGAAGCACATACAGTAACAGTCCTAGCGCCTGCAGCTTTCTTTCTTATTTCTGTAGGTTCTTCAGACATTACCAAGTATATAGCAATAAAAAGACCAATAAGTGAGATTATTATTAGAAATAAAGGAATGATATGCTTTAATTTTTTCATATTTTTAATTATTTTATAAATACATCTATAAAATATTAATATAAATATAGAAATAAATAAAGCATATTTATTATTAATAATAAAATAAATCTTGTTATTTATTTTTAATCACTGCTATAATGGCTATTATTTAAATTGAGTTTTAATAATATGGGAAGGAGAGGGCGACCAAGAAAAAAAGAATTAACAATAGAAAGTGATGAGACAAAAAATGTAATAGGAATTTTAAGTTTAATTGTAGCAGCATTATTATTGCTTACTTACTTTGTAGATTCTCCTAGTTTTGATACTATAAGAAAGTATTTTGGCCAATCAATAATTTTTGCTTCTGTCTTCTTTGCAAATCTATCTTTTAATATGTTTAGAGTTAGATATCTATTAACTAGATCAAGTTCACTTGTAGGACAAGCATTGTTATTTCTTAGTATAGCTTCAATTTTTCATTATTTTGTAGATTTAGATGAAGGTTATATAACCGCTTATTTAGGGGGAGGAGGAGGAATGATAGGTTATTATATTTCTCATATTTATTTAATAGATGTATTTGCTAAAGAAGGAGCGGTTGTCATTATTATATCAGCAATAATTATTTCTTTATCATTAACATTTCAAATATCAATTGGTCAAATTGTTGAAAGTATAACAAAATATTTTGGAAAAATAAGAAATTCTGTCGGGGAAATGGATAAAAAAATGAAAGAAAAATCAGAATTACAGAACTTAAGTAAGCAGCAAAAGATGGAATTGGAAAAAAAGGAAAGAATGATTGCAGATCTGGGATCGAAAAAGGAAGATGAACAAGGGAAAACAGATCAGAAAGAAGATTTAAATAATGTCGATAAAGAAGATGAAGAAACAGATGAAAAAGAAACAATAAAGAAATATCAAAGCAGTATTAAATTGCAAGATGATGTTTTAGACGGAGCTTTGGTAAATAAAACACTTAGTTATCCAAATTGGAAGTTACCGCCTTCAAGTTTATTAACACCTCCGATTAAGGTTAGAAGGGATAATTCTAATGTAAGCAAAAATGCTGATGTAATTGAACAAACTTTACAAAGTTTCGGTGTAAAATCTCGTGTAGTTGATGCTATGGTGGGACCTACTGTAACGCAATATGCTTTAAATATTGCACTTGGGACTAAAGTAGCTCGTATACAGAATTTAAAAACTGATTTAGCCTTAGCTCTCGCAGCTCCAACCGGGGCAGTTAGAATAGAAGCTCCTATACCTGGAACAAGTTATATCGGTATAGAAATTCCAAACGTAAAAAAAGAAACGGTTTTTATAAGAGAATTAATCGATTCTACTGAAATGAAGGATAATAAAATGCAGCTACCAATTTCAGTAGGAAAAAGAATTGATGGTAAAAATATAATAACAGATTTACAAAAGATGCCTCATTTGTTAATAGCAGGAGCAACTGGTTCAGGTAAATCAGTTTTGACAAATGGGTTTATAGTAAGTTTGATAATGAGTAGAACGCCTGATGAAATAAGAATGATAATGGTAGATCCAAAGCAGGTTGAGCTCTCAGATTACAATGGAATTCCTTATTTACTAACACCTGTGATTACAGATATGCAGAAAGTATTGAACTCACTTAGATGGGCAATAATTGAAATGGAAAAAAGATATACAATTTTTAGGTTGAGTCATGTTAGAAATATTGTTATGTATAATGAAAAAATGGGATATGCTGCTATGCCTTTTATAATAATTATAATTGATGAAATGGCGGATTTAATGTTATCAAGTGGAGCTGAAACTGAAACTGCGGTAGTAAAGCTCGCACAAAAAGCCAGAGCCACAGGGATAAATCTTGTTCTTGCTACTCAAAGACCTTCTGTAGATGTTATTACAGGGTTGATAAAAGCAAATATTCCTGGAAGAGTTGGGATGAGTGTTGCGACTCAGATAGACTCAAGAGTAATTTTAGATCAAATAGGAGCTGAAACCTTACTTGGACAGGGAGATATGCTATTTAAAGAACCTGATAAAGCTAAACCATATAGACTTCAAGGTGTTTGGGTTTCTCAGGAAGAGATAAGAAGGGTAGTTAAGTTTATTCGATCTCAAGCTAAAGAAGTGCACTATGAGTCTGAAGTTACACAAAAACAGGTATCTCCAGGAGCATCACCTTCTGCTTTTGAATCTATTACGTTTTCTGATGATGAACATTTTGCAGATGCAGTTAGAATTGTATGTAATGCAAGAAAAGGATCGGCTTCTTTATTACAAAGGAAATTAAGTATCGGATATAATAGAGCTGCAAGGTTACTTGACGAATTGCAAAAACATGGTGTAGTAGGGGAGCAGGAAGGAAGTAAGCCTAGGAAAGTATTAATATCTGATCCAGGAGAATTTTTGTCAAGAAAGAAAGTAACAGAAAAAAAATAAATTTATCCAATTTACAATCTTCAATTGACATTTATCAATTTCTAATTGTCAATTATAAATCATTAATTTAGTATTTCAATCGTGAATTTTTAATTATTAATTATTAATTATTAATTAACCTAATATTGGTAATTTATATATTTGGTATTAAAAGAATTACAAAAGCTTATTGGTTTATCAAAATGTATTTTGAACGGGTGGAAGCGGCTGAGAAGGATATATTGGGGAGGAAAAGGTGTGCATCTGTGGGGGTTGTGATACTTGAGGAAATTGTTGAGTTGTTTGAGGGTAGTATGAAGGAGATTCAATAGCTTTAGGTAGCGTATCTGCTTCTTTAAGTGGTTCTGCTTTTTTATCTTCTTTAGTTGTAGTTTTTTCTTGTTGAACATTAATATTATCTTTACTCTCGGAATTTTGAGTACTTGGTTTTGTAATTCCTTGAGAGTAGTCATTAAGTTCTTTTATTAATTTTTCTTCGATTTTCTCAATGTCACCTTCAATATACATAGTTATTTTTTTTGAGTTACCAGTTGGTGTGTATGTAGAGAATATTTTTAATATATTAATTGAATCATCTTTTGAATAAATCTTAATAAGAATTTTATTAGGTTCATATTCCGATAATATGATCGCTACCTTAGAGTTTTTTACTCTAGATAGTAAATTTATCTCTGGATAAACTATACGCTCAATATTTACACCTTGAATATCGTTGGCAAGAACTTTTGAACTAATAAAATCATTTGGGTGTATTATAACATTTGATATTATTTTCCCGATATATCGTAATTCAGAAATTGTTAATGAGTTATACATTTGATTTAAAACTTCTGATAAATCACCTTCTAAAGAGATAAGTTTTTCGAGCGACTTTCTTAATTCATTATTTTGTCTAAAGCCTTCATTTGCCCAAAAGATGCCTTTGAAAAGTGATTCGGCAACATTTTTATTGATTGGCAGTTCTTCCTCTTCTAGAAGTTTTATAAGATAACTAGATAAAGATAAGTCTTTACCTACTTTGTTAACTAGTCCAAAATTAGTGTTAGAAGCACTTATATCAATATTAATTATTTTGATATCATTAAAGTATTGAGGATTGGATAAATAAATTTGACCTGTTTTATCTAGATTTGAACAACCGGTTACAATTACTAAATCAAAATCAGAACCAATGTTCTCTAAATCAACATCTTGAAACTCAAAATTACTATTTTCGGGTGTAATTATGAATTGAATTTTATCATCTTCCTCACGCCACCTTACAGATTTAACTTTTCCTTTCTTTCTATTTACACTTAAAATGATTTCACTTTTTTTGATACTGTTTATTATTTCAAAAGATTTGAAGTCGAAAATAGAATTTAAATTATCAGGTATTTTACTACTATATCCAAAAGATATTTTTTTATCTATTGAGGTTAGAGAATAAGCGAGACCAAAGGAAGCAGCAAATATATCTACGGTTAACTCATCGGGCAGTAATATTAAAATTTTACTTGAGGATAATATAATATCTTTCACTTTTTAGAATAAATTATAATGGGGCAGATATTAGAATAATATTATAGATTATTAATTTATATGTCAATATAATTATGCTTTTTCAATTTTAAAACATACTATTTCATCATCCTTTTGTATGTCAAGCTCAGGTTCAAATAGTATTCCGCATTCAGACCCTTTAGGTGCTTCGTGAATCTCTTCTTTTAAATATTTTAAAGATATGATTTTAGCTTCTCCTATAACTTTATCTTTTTTAAGAGATGGTCTTTCAATAAAACATTGATATCCTTTGACAATCGTTCCTTTTAGAACTTTACATCCCATAACCTTAGAATTATCAGTTAGTATGAAGACTTTTTTAACTTTTGCACGTGCTACTTCTATTTGTATTTCTTTAGGTTTTTTCATACCTTCTATTACTTCAGCAACTTCTTCAAGTAATTCATAAATAATTTCATAATTATTTACAAGTACTTTTTCTATTCGTGCAATCTTTGCAATATCATTAGAGATATGAGATCTAAATCCAAGGACAATACCATTATTAGTTTGTGCTTTTATAATATCATCTTTTGTAATATCACCTGTAAATTTCTCAATTATTTTGATATTTATTTCTTTATTTGATAATTTTTCTAATTCTTTGACAGCAACTTCTAATGTTCCTGCACTTTCTGATTTTAAAATAACATTTAATTCTGTCTGATCTTTGCTTTGTTGAGCTTTTAGTAACTCTTTTAAAAGTTTCGAATCAAGTTCAATTTCAGGAGTTTTTTTATCAATAGCTAATTCTTTTTTAGCTTTAGTTTTAATAATATTAATTTCATTTATATTTTTGCTAAAGTATAATATTTCTCCAACTGGTGTTTCTTCTTTAAATCCAATAAGCCATACTGGCTCTGATATTTCTGCTGACTCAAGAGGTTTAAAATATTCGTCTTTAATTCCTCTTAATTTTGTATATTGGTTATTATAAAAAGCAAAATTACCAACAGTAATTTTACCAGATTTTATCAAACACAAACTAATCGGTCCAAGAGATTTATCAGTTGTAGATTCTAGTACAATAGCCTTTGCAATTCCTTTTTCACATTTTTCTATACGAATCTTATTAATTTCAGCTGTTAAAAGTATAGCTTGAATCAATTCTTCGATGCCTTTTTTCTTTTTAGCTGATGTTTCTATACACATAACATCTCCTCCAAGTTTCTCAACCAAAACACCATGATTTGATAATTCTCTTAAAACTTTATTTTTATCTACTCCTTTAATATCAATTTTATTTAATGCAACAATTATTGGGACATCTGCATTTTTGGCATATTCAATAGCTTCTATAGTTTGAGGTTGAACTCCGTCATCGCAAGCTACAACCAAAATAGCAATATCTGTGACACTTGCACCCCGTGAACGCATTTTACTAAATGCTTCATGTCCAGGTGTATCTATAAAAGTAATATTATAGACTTCTCCTTTTTTGGTTTTGTAGCTAAATAAGTGAGCTCTAACACTCTGTGTAATTCCTCCTGCTTCAGTAGTTTGGATTCTTGTATCACGGATAGCATCCAAAAGACTTGTTTTACCATGGTTAACATGACCAAGCATAGTAACTATTGGAGGTTTAATAATTTGGTATTCTATTTTGCTTTGCTTTTCTTTATTCACGTCTGTATTTTAACTTATTATTGTATCATAAAATAACTATTTGGGGAATTTATAAAGAAACTAGATTGTATTAAAAATATATATTAAAAGGCGTCAATAAAATATTTTCGTTCGCGGAATATATTTTTATTGGATAAAAGATTCTTTAAAATATATTTAACATCATAAAACAATTTATAAGTTTTAAAAAGTTCCTTCATTTCAATCCATTTATTTTCACCTTCTTTTATATCTATTAATCTACCTTTTGTTTTTGTACATTGAAGAACATAAAAATATTTATCTTCAATTAATTTTATTTTATTCAAGTATATAAGTTCATGTAATATATATTTGAATTTAAATTTTCCAGCTAATCCTGTCTCTTCTTTTAATTCTCTTTTAGCAGCATTTATTACTGTCTCGCCAAATCGTGCTTTCCCACTTATAAATCCTCTAAAACCCATATAAGGTTCCTTTAACCTTTTTTGAGTAAGTAAATAAAGTGAGTTTTCTCTTTTTCTAGTCGCGATAATTAAAACACTGATTTTCCCCTGTTTCTCGAGGATGTATTTATCTGTATCCATAGTGTTAGCAAATTCCTTGCCTTTGGGAGTTAGCTGATAATAAGACTTATTTTTCGAAATCAAATCTAAATTAATTAATGTCTTAATGTGATATGTAAACTGGTCAGAAGGCATTTTTTTTACATTAAGATCAGTAAACTTTCTTGATGAATTTAAAAGAAGCTCCCTGAGTATCATCATTTGTATATAATGTAGTTCCATGAAGTTATAATAAATATTAATTAGTTGATTTTATTATTCTAGCAGAGATAAATCTAGTGAAATTAATTTAACTAGATTAGAAATAATTAATAATTTAAATATTAAAACATTTTAATTTGTTCTTTTTTCTTAAATTTACTTTGAATTATTAAATGTTCCAAATAATCTTTATTTATTTCATTCAAAAAACATGATGGTTTATTTTTAATATTTCGTCCATATTTAAATCTTTTCTTTGTATAAGACAAATAAAGTCTTTCTTTTGCTCGAGTCATACCAACATATAAAAGCCTTCTTTCTTCTTCTATGTCGAATTTAATATCTTTATATTTCATAAATGGAATATTATTTTTTTCTAAACCGACGATAAATACATTTGGAAATTCTAAGCTTTTTGCTTGATGAAATGTTAAAAGTTTAACCGAATTTGATTTCTTATCAATAAATGTTTCTTTTTGTTGAAGTGATAATATATTTAATAGTTCTTCAAGAGAAGAGTATTTAATATTATTAATTATATTATGAAGCCCATTTATATTTTCTAAGGCTTGTTTACTATTTTTAATAGTATTGTAAGTTTTTATAAAAGAAATAATCTTATAAATAGTGGAATATTTCCCATTGATAAATTTATTTAAATCGATGCCATATTTCCTAAGATAATTAGCAGATATACTATCTTTAAAAGTTATATATCGTAAAATATAAAGAAGAAATTTTATTTCTTCTTTTTCAAATAAAATATTTTTTCCAATAATTTGGAAAGGTATAGAATGTTTTATTAAATATGGGGTAATAAAACTCGAGAATCTGTTTGTTCTATACAGAATAGCGAAATCATTAAAATTGTTCTTTTCTTCACATGAACTAAAATTAACATTAACGTCCATATGATATAAACTAGTACCACCTATGATCTTTTCTATTTCACTAACAACAAAATTAGCTTCTAATCTTTCGTCATCACATGTAACAATATTTATTTTATTTTTTAGTCCGATAATACTTTTGTAATTTATGTTCATACGTAATTTATTGTGCTTAATGAAACTTAACGATCCTTCAACTATTTCTTTGCTTGATCTGTAGTTATTAATTAATTTATAAACATGTGAATTTGGATATGTATTTGTGAAACTCAAGAAAGTATTTATATCACTTCCTCTAAATCCATATATTGACTGATTAGAATCTCCAATAGCGAATATATTATTATTTTTGCAAGTTAATAACTTAATTATTTTATCTTGTATGGGATCTATATCTTGATATTCATCTATCAAAATATATTTAAATTGTTTACTGTATTTTTCTTTAATAGATTTATTGCCAGATAATAAGTCATAGGTTTTCTTAAGTATAATATCGTAATCTAGAAGATTGTTTACATTCAGAAATTTAATGTATTCTTTATGCAATAGTTTTAGATTATTATCTTTTGTTTCTTCTATGTTATGAAGTTGATTTGAAATATAATTATCTATAACTTTAATTGGTAGATTGATTTTAAGTTTAGCTTTTAAGCTTTTTAGAATATACTTTTTATCTTCGGTATTAATAATTAATGGTCGTTTTACAATAAAAACTTCATTTGTTAGTATCTTTAGACATAATGAATGGATTGTTCCAATGTAGATATTCTCTAAAAACTTTGTATAATTTAATTTGTTTTTAATGTTATTATTTGTATTTCTAAGTCGTTCAAAAATTTCCTCTTTAGCTTTATTTGTGAATGTTATTATTAGTATATTTCTACCAAATATGTCTCTTGAAAATAATTTTAATATTCTATATATTAAAATTCTTGTCTTACCGCTTCCTGGGCCAGCATTAACTAAGATTGGTCCTTCTATTTTTACTAAAGATAATTTTTGATATTTATCTAACATTAGTTTGAATAATCATAAGTTCTTTGATATCTTAAATATAGCAGAAATGAGTAATAATTTCAGAAGAGAAATATGAAACAAATAAAAAAATATATTACATATTCAATATTTATATTCTTATTAATTTTAATCACTCAAAGAAAAAAGGTTGAAGCTTATGATTTTGAAAACAAGATTGATATAATTTATTTTGTTGAAAATGAAGAATATACGCATATAAAAGAGAAGAGAACGATTAAAAATAATTCTTCTAAGTATTATATTAAATCTGATTCTTTTGAGGTTTTTATTATTCCTACTTTTAAAACGAGGAGCGATAATAATAAACAAGATTTGTCCGAGGTAGCGAAGACTATTAAAATCACAGATTCAGTTGGAACGGCTTTAAGTTACCAATCTGAGATTAAGGAGGACATGATAGAAATAAAAGTTCAATATGGATCAGATCTAAGTAAAAACAACCAGAAAGTGATAATTTTTGAATATGATAATTATGAACTTGTTGAGAAAATTGGAAAAGTGAAGAATATATACTTACCAGGTATGTCTCCTGATTTTGAGAAAGAAACAACATCTGAAAATGGTGCAGTTACAAAAACAAGTTTCACAGTTAGTCTTGAAGTAGACAAAAACCTAGGAAAACCAAATTTTGTCTTGCCGGATCCGGAAAATATTATTGAAGGAACTGATACAACTACTTATAATTTCAAATCGTCTTCCTTAATAAATCAAGCTGTATGGGTTCAGATTGGGAATGAGCAAAATTATTATTTTGAGATTACTCAATCTGTAAAAACTGCAGAAAATATAAGCTCAAAAGTGTTTTATACTTTTTATGATTTAACGCTTCCCAGAGAAAACGAGAATGGAAATCAAAAAGTATATTTTGAATCAATATATCCAGACCCTGAATATGTAAAGTATGATGGGGAAAAGAATATTATTGCACGGTTTAAATTCGGAAATAATATAGAAACAGAGATAGTTGTTAAAGGATTTATTATAACCAATTCAACAAATGTGATAAATAGAGATGAAACTGGAGATTTGTCTGATTATGATTATTCTAAGATTTATGCATCAATCGATGATGAGGAAGTTGATTATAAAGATCTTTTACAAGGGGCTGTATATTGGGAGGTGGGTGCATCTGAAATACAATTAAAAGCAAAAGAAATCGCAAAAGATAAAACAAATGTACTAGATATACTTTTGAGTGATTATAATTTTATAATTGAAAATGTGAACTATGATAATTTAAAAACTGGTATAAATAATGAAAGACAAGGAGCTCTAGAAACTTTGCTGGGCGGGAGCAGTGTTTGTATGGAGTACTCTGATTTATTGATAACTCTTTTAAGGGCACAAGGTATACCTGCAAGAGCAGCTTTTGGATATGGATTTGACCCTAAAGCATCTTTCGAGTCTAGCGAAGGTCATCAATGGGTTGAGGTATATACACCCAAAATAGGATGGATTCCTGTGGATCCAACATGGGGAGATACGGGAAGAAGAAATTATATAGGTTCAGATGTTGATCATGCTTTATGGAGAGTAGCAAGTAAGAATGTTGAAACACCAAGTCCTATTACTAAATATTCAATATTAGATACTAGTGAGCTTACACCGCCAACTTTTAAAATAAGAGCAGTTGAAAGTATTGAGAATAGTAATTTAATGTCTTTAGAAGAATTTTTAGATAGATATAAGTATTCAAAAAAGACAGAAATAATTGAAAAAATTGATCAGCTTAATAATTATGGTAAGGCTGTTTTTATAGGTATTCCGATTATATTAACTTTGATAATTATTTTTTCCTTAGTTGGTTTGATAAATAGATTACTTTTTAAAAAGGGTAATAACATTCGATACGAAGACGTAAATCCGAAAGGCCAGATATAGATTACTTAATTTAAAAGCCGAGGAATATTTACGAATTCTCCGCATTTTTTCAAAGCTCTACAGTCTGAAGGAAATTTCAGATATTTTAAAGCTATGTTTAAGTTTGCCCATTTGTGGATTTTATATTTTTTTATTGGTTTAAATTTCAAATTCTTTAATTTTAATAAAAGCCATATTGAAGTTTTTTTGATTAATTCTGCTTCAAAGATAAAGTTTTTTCTAACATTATGTTTAAAACCTGAAACAAATTCAAAAGATTGAAAATTTAGTTCTTTTATTAGTTTATTTTCAATATCATGTATATTATATTGTTTGTCTTGTATAAAATATTTAAATAAACTCCATTCGTTTTCTATTTGGAATAAAAGGTAATAAGTGTTTTCTTTTGTTTTTTTAAAAATAATGATTTTATAAGAATATTGATACTGCATAAGAAATTATTAAGTTTCAAATAGTTCTATCTGAACTTGGTTATCTCCTCCAAGGCTTACCCATCCTGATAAACTTCTTTTCTTTACGGATATTGGAATTCTAAATTTTGCGGGTCTAGTAATTTGTATCAAAGTAAGATATTTCGATTCTTTCTTTGAGTCCCAGAAATTATTACTTAAAGCCAGTTCATTACGGTATTTCTTTACTATTAAATTTAATCTTTTCTTTGTTAAATCTTCAAAAAACTTTATTTTTCCGGCAACAAAATATCCAATAACTGGACCTCCTGATTTCTTCATTAAAACCAAATCACCTTTTTCAATGTTTCCATATGGCATACAGCGAATTTGAGAAAACCTTGCATCAATAGTTTTTTTGCCAATAAATATTTTATCTATAAAACCATGTGAAAAAATCGCAAGATGTAGCATATTTGTTAAAAATTATATTATACTTTTCATTCAGAAGCTGCATATTCTTTTTTTTGAAAAGGATATGAATTCACCTGAAATCAGCAGTACATAATTCTAACATTATTTTTATTAAACATTAAACTAATGATATTTAAAGTAATTAAAATTATTTAAGAAGGTTTTCTAGTTCGTCAAGTTTATTAATTTTTTTCCAGTACTTAATCCCAAGTAGTAGTTGTTTTAATTTTAATGTCCCTTTGAAATCAAACCAGATAGTTTTCATACCCAATTTATTACCAATTTTAATTTCTTTGAAAAAATTATCACCAATTACATAAAATTCCTTAGGATTACATTTGAAAAGAGTGCATATATTAAGAAATGTTTTTGTAGTTTTAAAGTTGATTTCGATATGATCAAAATATTTCTCTATACTCAATTTTTTGATAAGCATTTTTCTTTTATCAGGATGTAGTATATCTGAACTAACAAGAGCTTGTTGATATTTTTTTGAGCATTCATCTAATATAACTTTAGCTTTATAAAAAAGCTTTTTAGTTTTTTGATTATAAAGAGTTCCATTAAAATCCCAGATTATTGCTTTCATGGAATAATTAAGTAAATAAATTATTATTACATTCTCTCCACTACATCAATCCCAAGAAGATTCAATCCTTGTTTAATAATTACAGATACAGCTTCAGTTAAGGTTAATCTAGCATCTTTTGTTGACTGTTCTTTTGAGTTCAATACAGGATATTTTTTATAAAATAAATTATACTTTTGTGAAATATCATAGAGATACGAACATAGAATATTGGGTGATAGATGTACTGCTGATTCAATTACAGATTCATTAAATCTAGAAATCATTTTTAATAAATTAATTTCTTCAATTTCTTTTAGAGAGTCTAAAGTGTCTATCTTGTATTTGGATTGTTTTTTAAGTATTGATCTTGCTCTTGAGTAAGTGTACTGAATATAAGGGCAGGAGTTACCTTCAAGAGAAATACTCTCTTCAAGACTAAACTTTGTATTTTGCAATGGATTAGTTTTTAAAAATGAATATTTAACTGCTCCAATTCCAACAACTTGTGAAATATTTTCTTTTTCACTTTTAGATAAGCTTTTTCTTTTATCAAGAATTGCTTTAATTGAATTAATACCTTGTTCAATCAAATAAATTCCAGTTATAATATTTCCGGATCGTGATGACATTTTACCGCTTTTTAACTGTATCATACCAAATCCTAAGTGCATTAATTTACCCTTGAAAATTTTGTCTAATGTTTCTAGAGCTTTAAAGACAACATTAAAATACTCATTTTGTTCGTGGGCAGTCATAATAACCATAAAGTCAAAAGGCCATTCTTTATATTTTAGAGGTTGTAATGCCATATCTTTTGCTTCATAAGTAGGAGTTCCTTCTTTGGTAATGAAAACTCTGTCGTGAAGACCGTATTTACTTCCTTTAAAAATTATTGCACCCTTGCTTTTTTTAAAAACTCTATCAATATTTTTTAAAACTATTTCTTTGCCTAATGATGCAACTTCTGATTCGAAATAATATCTATCATATCTTACCCCGAGTTGTTTCTCGAATTCTTTATAAAAATTTACACTCCATTCTCTTGTCTCTTTCCATAATTTAAAAACACTTGGATCTTTCATATAAATCATCTTGTTTAAGTCTGTGATTTCCTTAAAAGCTTTTTTATCATCTGTATAAGCAGTACTTCCTAATTGATACATTTTTTGAAGGATATCAGCTTTGTTTCTATAGCTTTGGGTTATTTCAGGTTTATACTTCCTAAGAGCCCATAGGCATTTTGCAACATGTGGTCCCACATCTCCTTGATAATTTGCTCTAAAGACTTCAAAACCGAGGTATTCATAAATTCGCGATATACTTTCACCTAAAATATAAGAAAACAAATGACCAATATGAGGCATTTTATGAGTATTGGGTTGGCCAAATTCGATAATAAGTCTAAAATTATCTTTAATAACGGATTTAAACTTCCCTTTTTTATCTAAGATTTTAGTAACATAATCCAATAAATATTCCTTTTTAAGATCAATATTAATAAATCCCCCAATGATTTTCGGTTTAATAAATGTATTATTAAAAGTAATTTTATCAATGATATTATTTGCTATCTCATTTGGTTTCTTTTTAATGTTTCTTGACAATACCATTGCAATATTTGTAGAGAAATCCCCAAATGATTCGTTTTGTGGGTGTTCTACATTGATTTCTTCTTTCTTTATATACTTATCATAAGAAATCATTTTTAGCGCTTCCCAAATTGTATCTCTGATGTAATGTTTTGTTTGGTTTTCATCCTCAAATAGAGCCGAAGGTAAGGAAGTTACTCTAAAATATTTTACTTTATTTTTTTTCATCTTAGTATTATTTTGTATTTTAGGCTTATTATTCAATTTCTTAGTTTTAACATTAATTTCAACTATCGGATTATCTTTAGTAATACAGTAAACTTCTCCATTTGCATTTAAATACTTTCTAGCAAGGTTTATAAAGTTATTACCTGCTTCTTCAATATTTTCCATTAAAGTTGGCGTAACTACATCAATTATAAAATATCCATCTTTTGTTTTTTCTGTTATTTTTGTTCTATCACATTGTCTCCAATTCCATTTTCTGCAGATAACTCCTTTATTGTCACACCAACTGATTTCTCCTTTATCTGGTGGTTCATTTTCTTTTGAAAGAATTGGAATAAATTCTTCTTTACCACTGCAGTGTTTAAGTTCTATATCACCATAGACACCATTAAAATCTTCACCTCCAAATGGGAGGATATGTTTAATTGAGCAGTAGTTGTACAAATTTACTAAGGGATTAATATCAGGAAGTTTATTGCCTTTTAATATTCTCTTAAGTAAAGCTTCAACTGAAGAAGAAAATTTATTTGGATTAGATCCGAAAAGTTTGAAGGTTTCTTGCCAAGATTTAATAAATGGGTGATTAGATAATTGAGCAGTTGAAAAATTAGATATTATCTTTTCTTCTTCGGATCTTAGCAGCTTTAATATCTCTTTTCCATCGATTGTGTTATCTATATTTCTAAGGATAACAACTGCTTCAATAAGATTAGGATATTGCGCAAAAACTTTTTGTGAAACTTTAAATTTCATATTTATTAAAATAGTTATTTAATATTTTTATCATAGAATTCAAAGTTTTTCCACAGTATAGTTAATTTTAATTATAATTTATATTAAACTTGAGTGTTACTTATAAATTCTAGAAACGTTATTAATATACAGATAATTAATATTTAATTAATGAAAAAGATGGAAGTAATTAAAAAACTTTATAATTTTTATACAATAAAGATAAAAAGATTAAAGAGAAAAATTTTGTGCTACTTTTCATATAGAAAATTCAACTATAATTAATGGTATAGGAATCCTGTAGAATGAAATCATCCCGTAGAACAGAACCAATGTACCACTTTATATTAAGATTTTGAGTTATATACTAACGAAGCAAGCTTAACTTGCATTTTAATATTACTTACTGCAATTTATAATATTAATTTTCACTTTTTCCTGGTTAATATTTACTTCTTTTTTACCTTTACCTAATTTTATAACTTTGCAATTTGTCTGACTACATATTTCTTTATTCCACTTATGAATTGCATCTATAAGATTTTTATTATCAGTTTCTATTACACATGAAACTAGGTTATTTATTTTAAACCCAAGTTTTTTTCTAGTATCTTGTATTTGTCTAGCAATTTCTCGAACTAGACCTTCCTGTTTTAATTCTGCTGTAATATCAGTACACAAGGCAATTTTAATCTCTTTATTCTTTTGAATATTAACATATTTCTTTTTACGGATATCCTTTACAATACATATTTCTTTTATATTTAACTCATCTTTTATAATGTCCTTCATCCAAGATTTAATGTTTATTCCCTTTATCTCTATTTTAGACAGTGGTTGACGTATTCTTGTATGAGATTCAACTCTTGCTGCTTGCCCTAATGAAGAGATAGTTCGGACTATCTCCATGTCTTTTAGCAATATTTCTTCTTCTTGGATAATTTTATTCTTATTAGGATATAGACATAAATGTACTGATTCAGGTTCTTTTTTAAACAGATCTTTCACAAGACCTTGATATATTTCTTCAGTAATAAAGGGTATTATTGGAGCTATTATCTTTGTAATCTGTACAAGTGTGTAGTATAAAGTTTCAAGTGCGTTTTTATCTTTTTCTACGAAACGATTTCTAGACCGTCTAATATACCATGTAGATAAATCATTAATAAATGGAAATATAGCTCTTGTAGCATTTGGAATGAAGTATCTATCTAAGTTTGTCTCTATTTCATTTTGAAATGACTTAAGTCTTGCAAGAATCCATTTGTCTAATTTATTCTTTGATAAAGGATATTTATTTATATCAGGTTTAAAGCTTGATAAATTTGTATAAGTTACAAAGTATTTGTAACTGTTCCATAAAGGGAAAATTATGGTTGAAACTTGATTCCTTAAATCTTCCTCGTTAAAATTCATATCTTCACCAAGCATAATAGGGCTGCTCATAAAATATAAACGCAATGCATCTCCACCGAATTTAATTAATGTTTCTTTTGGATCCGGAAAATTCTTAAAGAGTTTACTCATTTTTCTTCCGTCAGTACCCCAGATGACACCTGTAACAACAACATTCTTAAAACTATTTTTATTAAGCAATGTATTCGATACTACATGCATATAATAAAACCAAGCTCTTATCTGCGCTATGTATTCAATAATATAATCGGCAGGAAAAGTATTTTTAAATAAATCTTTATTTTCAAAAGGGTAGTGAATTTGACCGTAGGGCATTGAGCCTGATTCCATCCAGCAGTCAACTACTTCAGGTATGCGTTTCATTAAGCCGTTACATTTATTGCATTTGAAAGTTATATGATCTACGCCATCTCTGTGTAAATCATAGACTTTTTGTTTTGACCTGTCTTCAATTTCTTTTATTGAACCAAAGACCTCGATTTCGTTACACTTATTGCATCGCCATATAGGCATAGCAGTTGCCCAGTATCTAGTTCTCGAAACATTCCAATCCGGTGCTGTTCTTATTGTGTTTTTAAATCTTTTTGTTAACTTCGGAGGAATCCAATTTATATTCTTATTTTGTTTTATTAGAAGGTTTTTGAAATCTTGTATTTTTATAAACCATCCTTTTTGTGCTTTCTGGATAAGCGGTGTCTGACATCTATAACAATATGGGTATCTATGAGTAATAGTTTCTGATTTAAATAATCTGTCTTTTTGTTCTAAGTCTTTAATTATAAGAGGATCAGCTTTTTTTACATAAAGACCTGCAAAGTCCTTTACTTCTCTTATAAATTTACCTTCGTCATCTACGCTAAACATCATAGTAAGACCGACATCTTTTGCCATTTCTGTATCAATTTCTCCAAATCCAGCGGCATTATGAACAACTCCAGTTCCTTCATCCATATTAACCATACCTTTATATGAGTAAATCTTAAAGTCATTTTTATTAGGCGGAAAGTAATCATAAGGAGCTTTATATTCTAATCCAAGTAATTTTTTCCCTTTAAACTGATTTACTATTCTATACTTGTCTTTACCCATTATTTCTTTCATTCTCTTTTTTGCCGCGATGTAAAAAGTGCCTTTAATATTTCCTTCAAACTGTACATATATTTCATCTGGATCAACTACTAAAGCCCTGTTAGAAGGCATAGTCCAAGGAGTGGTAGTCCATGCAAGAAGCTCGAATCCATTAAATTCTCCTGTTGAAGTGATTGGAAATTCAACGGTAATAGCAGGATCTTTCATATCAGCATAGCTATCATCCATTGCTATCTCAAATTTTGAAACAGGAGTTCCGCATCTTGTACAATAAAGTAAAGTTTTAACTCCCTCGTAAATCAAGCCTTTATCATAAAGTTTTTTAAATACCCATATAACCGATTCCATATATTTTAAGTCCATTGTTTTATAGGAATTTTTGAAATCTATCCACTCTCCGATTTTATCTACATACCATTTCCATTCGCTGGATGTTTCCTCTACATATGTTTTACACTCTTTCAAAAACTTATTAATACCAAATTTTTCTATATCTCTTCTTTGTTTAAGTCCTATTTTCTTTTCAACTTTTTCTTCAATAGGAAGTCCATGGCAATCCCAACCCCAAATTCTTCTTACTCTTTTGCCTTTCATAGTCTGATATCGTGGGATAACATCTTTTGCAATTCTTGGGAGAAGAGAACCATAGTGGGGAAGTCCTGTGACAAAGGGAGGACCATCTAGAAAAGAATAATGCCTGTCTTCTGGTCTTTCTTTAATTGATTTTTCAAAGGTATTATTCTTATCCCACCATTTTGTAGTTTGATCTTCACGATCTGATATAGATTTGTATTCTTTTATTTTAAACATGTTTTATATTTAATAATTTAGTTTGTTTATGGGTTTAAACTTCTTAAATTTTTTCATTTTTATTGAAAACTTATCAGAATATTTAACTTCATTTTCTTTAATCTCTTTAATTTTATTAGGTAATTTTTCGATATTAAAATATTTAATTGGGATCTTTAGATCCTTGCACATACCGATTTCATACCACATACCTTCGCTGATTTCACCAAAAGACCATAATTCATCACATCTTACTATTAGAGAATTGATAGAATCAATCATTGTTTTTAAATCTGCAATTTCATGAACAAAATTAAAAAAAACTGTAAAGTAATTTACTGGAACATGTCCTTTTGAAAGAACGAACTTACATATTAATCTTGTCCAACAAATATTTGATGATGACTGAGATACAAAGATAATTTTTTTATCCTTTGAATACTTTTTAATTTTATTTTCTATAATTTTATTTAATGGATTGTAAAGCATCTTTTACAATATTACTATGATCAAAAGCTAATTTAGGTAAATTCTTTATACTAAACCAATTTATTTCTTTGGCATCATCTTTTGCCTTAATTTTACCTTTAGTATTTTTTATAAGATAAGCAATTGTTATAGTATGACCTCGCGGGTCTCTTTTGGGATCAGAATATACCCCTATTAACTTTCTTATTTCACCAGTTAAGGATGTCTCTTCTTTCAATTCTCTTAAGCATGCATTTTCGGCTTTTTCTCCATAATTAATAAATCCGCCTGGAAGAGCCCAGAAATTTTTAAAAGGTTCCTTTTTCCTTTTAATTAATAATATTTTTCTATTACTTATTACAACAGCATCAGTTGTGATATAAATAGTCATATTCTATATATAAAAAATAAAAAAGTCCTTGTTAAAATACTATTGAGATATTCTAACAAGGACCTTTTATGTAATTTGTATTTTGTAGTTCGTAACTCATATTTAAAATAATTACTTTATGTTACAAATTACATTTCCTAAATACAAATTATTTAACGGTGGTACCACCTTATATTATATTAAGATTACTCTTAATATCTTATAATCCTTCGACAAGCTCAGGACTAGCCCTTCGACAATTCGAGAACCTCATTGCAAGCAAGCTCAGGACTAGCAGCTTTAACGGGCTTACACGGAAGAGTCTAATTTTCTTAAAAAGAATTTCTTTCTTCGGCTATTCTTTGATAAAGAATCAAACGCCAATATTAAATTAAAGTTATTATACTATAAATATAACTAAAAAATCTAGGTTAAATTAATAATTTACAAAATTTTGTTGTATTACAGAGGAATTGAGAATAAAGGGGTTTATGTAAAGTAATTTTACATTTTTTAATGTAAGTTTGTGATGATAATTTTTCAAGGTTAGGTACATCTTTGTAATTTGGGTTTCGAACCACTTCCTGTCTAGCATTTTTTCTAATTAAATAATATGACATTCCGTGCTCTTTACGCAGGGATCTGTAATCGATTTTACCATCATCTTCATAAAGGCGTGCAATTATAAGTGGGTTATTACTTGCATTTACAAAAGTGTACATATAATTTTGTGGAATAGCGACTAAATTACCTTTTTGGACTTTAGATATAGCTGCAAAACTTACTTCAGTATCAAAATCCATTTCTTTTTTTGATTTAATTCTTTGTATAATAATAGAACCTTTACCATATAAAATTTCAATTATTGTAGTTACAATACTTTTATCGCTATCAGGTGCAAATATATGAGTTTTATTATACTCAATTCCTAACAGACCGGATGGTAATACTATTATGCTGTAATGAAGTTTAGATCTAATAAATATATTTTTATGTTCTGTTAAACATATATCGCAGTATTCATTATAAACATCAGTTGGGTAGCGGAGGGTTTTATTGAGTAGTACTGGTCTTAAGTTATACAGCTTAATTCTTTCCAGATTGGTAAAATAAATATCACCTGCTGGTTGTAAAGAATTATCATGTACATTTAAGAGAAGGGGCAACCCTGAAGAATCTTGTAAATTAATCATGTGATAACAATCAAAATCTTGATAAGTCAGCTTTATTATACTTTTATATTAGTGTTTTTGTCAATTAGAACTTTAAAGTGTTACTGATTTAAAGGGATAAAAAGAAATTAGTACAAATTATGAGGTCTAGAAAAAGTGGTAGACATTTGTCTACATTTGAGGAATCGAAGCTTAATCATTACTAATTAAATCCGAGCTAAAGCATCCTTCCTCACACTTTAGTCTTTCAACAAACATCTACCAAAGTAAAAATAACATATGAGAGTAACTGTGTCAAGTTAAATGTGATAAGTTGGAAGTATTAAATTGTTTTGTAAAAACATTTATATAATATAGCAAAATCACTTGAAAACTTGTATGTTTTGTTTAATAAAAACAATTACTAGAAATCACTGCTTACCCGTCTATGCCAAGGCTTTAGCAGGTATTAGATAAACCTATTTAAAACAATTTGTTATATTAGTGTTCTAAATGGTTTATCTATATTATCTAGCTTCATGTTCAATACCAGAAGTAATTGGTTTGCATATGATTTCTTTTATTGATGAATTAAAGAATGAATCTGAATAAGAAGGTTTTACTATCATTACTGTATCAGCTCCTTTAGAAGTACCCGATATAGTCATCACATCTTTATCATTTGGAATTAAGCCGGCATCACAAGCCATAATAGCTATTTCTATGCCGACTTTTACTCCTTCACAAAATATTCTAAGAGTATCAGATAAAAGCATAACCGATAGAGCAGTGTTCCACCTTTTAAATATAGCTCTTTCTATACCGCTAAATGCTTGAATCCCTTGGACTCCTTTGATACCTAATTCATCAAATTTCTTTTTATTCATTTTCCACTGTTTTGTTTGAGATTTTGGAGATCCGGCATTTAACCAGACAGGAATTATTCTTATCTGAGTCTTTGAGAATTTATTTACAACTTTTAAACCTGTATCACCTGAAGATGTCGCAACTACAATATTTCGGATATCTCCTTTTTTAGCTCTTATAAATGCGTAGTTAATTGCATAATTAGTATTTTCAGGACCTGCTTTATGGAAATATATAATTTCACTTTTAGTTCTTTTTACCATATTTATGTTAATAAATTTATATTCAATTTTAACATATTTATAGATTTTGTCTTGTTGTATATAAACAGAGAATTAAAATCATAATCTATTAATATAAAACTAAGAGATGAAAGAAAATTTCTATAACGAAAAAATCAATTGTTTTGTTTTATCTACCTGTTCTTTTAACTTATGATAAGCATTCCATCTTCCCATTAAAGCAAACATTTCAAGTTCAGTTTCTGCATTTGTAACATATATTACATTATTACTTAATTTTATTTTGGTAATCTCGTTATCCTTAGCAGAAAAAATTTTACTCCATTTACCTTTATTATTTTTTATCTGAAAGCAACCCATTACTTCTATATCAATATCATTAATTTTTGCTTTTCCAAAATATGATTTGTATTTTTTTGATATTTTATATTTAACTTTCTCTTTTAAATACTTTTTTAATAAGATATTGCATTTTAAAGAAGTATCTTTATAAGTTATTATATCTATATCATCAACATTCATATCATAATTCTGTAAAACTAAGCTAGCAGTTCCTCTTATTGCATATTGATAATTATTAAAAATTTTTGCTATTTGTATAACTGTCTTTTTAAAGTTTTGTGGTATGTATCCCATTATTTATATACAAATATAATATTGATTATTTTTTCTCTTCTTTGTTTTGTTTTGAAGCAATAAACCTTCTAAGCACTTCTGCAAGAAGAAGGGCGGTGTCATCAACAGGTCCTGGGATTAAATCAGGTGCAAAAAAATAGAGTAGAACTAATATTAGTATCCAATTTTTCTTAATAAACTTATTCATGAAACTAAATATATTATTTTATTGAATATTTTGCAATATTAAAGGGAATTTGTATTTAATTATTAAAAACAAAGCATTATTGCCAGAGGTGATTTATTTATTGAATATCACATTATAAAGAGAGAACAAGCGGATAATAGAGGAGCATAATAAAACTATTCTTTTTATTAAAAATATTTTTTAGGGTCTAAGTGTTCCAGAAAAAACCTGCCAGGCGAGAGCAGATTTAGCTATTAAACTTAACAAGATATAGACTTTTTCTCCAAATAAATAATCTTTCCATTTTCCTAACTTTTTGTATTGTAAATACATGTTTAACGGGAATATATTGAAAAAGACAAATAATGAAACAAGTATGCCATATACAAATTTAGGTATAATATCTCCTACACTTGATACTGCTCCTACAAAGTACATAGCAATTACGACCCATGGTATAAATCCAACTATTGATCCAAATATAAAAGAAGTCCAATCGGTTTTTTTTGTTGTTTGATTATGAAGTTCCATTAGAAGTCCAAAGAAAATCATTGATGCATTAACGGTAAATATAAGGATTAAACTTGAAAGATCATACATACCGCAAAGCATCGCGATTATTACTATCATAATTGACGAACTGAAAGTATACTCGTACCATCTTATTAAGTTAATGCCTTTTTTTAAATAATTAATATACCAGTCGTAAACTTTTGGAAGAGTTAGTAAAAAATGTGCTCCAGCAGATAAGAATAGAAATATACTAACGACAGGTCCAATTTGAACAGATCCAACATTTTTTATAGCTGAAGCTGTTGTTTTATTAGCTATATCAAATGAAAGGTAAGATGTCGTAATAGGAAGTGAAAATTTATTGCTGAGTAGCAACATTAAAGTACCTTGAATAAAGTGAAAAAAGCCCATGATCAAATTAAAAACCTTTAGATTTTTATATTTGCCGGGCAAATCTTTTTTTGTAGACATGATATTAAATTAAAAATTAAATTTTGAATATTGTTTTAGAATGAGAAAATAATTCGTTACTGAATTTTAGAAAAATTATTAAAGAGTTTAGAACTGAAGTAAGCAGCAAAATTACATTATATTGAAATAAGATTATATAACCCGATACAGATAATATGCTTAAAGGAATTCGTATAGCTCTAATCTTAAATTTTAAAATACTATTTAAAACTGTATAGAATGACCACATAATAAGTGGTCCTTTTAAGCCTGTTAAAGCAGTCCATATACCATAGGTTGTAGCTATTCCTTTTCCACCTCTGAATTTTAAAAAAGGTGAAAATGTATGACCTAAAACTGGAGCAAGGGAAATTGGTATTAAATTGAAATTGTAAGGATCAATTTTGTTAAGAATTAAGTATAACGGGATTGCTCCTTTTAGAAAATCCAGAATACCTGCTGGTAATCCGAGTCTAATACCTCCGGCAAGAAAGGCATTTTTTGCTCCAGGATTATTATCTCCAAAATTTCTTATATCAATTTTAGCAAGTTTTCCTATTATATATGAGAATGGAATTGAACCGATTAGGAAGAAAAAAGACAAGATTAAAATAAGGGAGGTTGGCGTCATATAAAAATGTTTAACTTAATTTTAAAATTTCAAGATGGAGTCTTTCTATAATTTACAAATGTCTCTCCAGCTTGTGGATTTACTTCTTTTAACAATTGTAATACCTTTTCCCTGATCTCAGTTGTTTTTGTAGGTTTAGGACTTCTTTTTTGTACTATCCAATCAGTGATTTTATGTGATATTTCCTCTGCCTGATCAGGTGTTCCGCCTGCTTTTAAAATACCGTTTATAACTTTTGTACACTGAAAGTCCTCAATCTTTCCGGTTGTTTTTAAAACTTTTAATTCAGCCATAGAAACTTATTAAAAATTAATTATTTTAATATATTATATCAGTTAATTAATAAAATAAAACAAAACAAAACAATATTATTAATTATAGTATATTTATTTCTAATTGCCCATTATGTATACTATTAACAATTATATCTTTATTTTCTAATTTCATGAAAGAATTTTTTAAGAAAAATAAAGTAATTATTATTGTTATATTAGTATTTATCATTCTTTTTATCTGTATAGGATCATTTTTGTTGATATTTTATATAGGAATGCCTTGGATAACTAAAGATAACAATCAAGAAGAATCTAGTAGTTCATCAACAGAGTCTATTTCTTCGCAATATGAAATTGTCGATGAAGATAGAAATTTATTTGTTTTTGATTCAAAATGGGGAAAAGACGGTGAAGGGGAAGGCGAATTTCATTACTCACGAGGAATAGTTACTGACAGTAAAGGTAATATTTATGTACTTGATACAGGAAACAACAGAGTTCAGAAATTTGACTTGAATAATAAATTCATTTTAGAGTTTGGTATATGGGGAACTTATGAGGGAGGAAAATTTGTATCACCTCAAGGGATAACTATTGATGATAATGACTACATTTATATAGCAGATACAGGAAATAATAGAATTCAAAAGTTTGATAATGATGGTAATTTTGTAATTACATGGGGAGAGGCAGGAGGTTTAGAAGGCAGATTCTATATACCCACCTCAATTGCTACTGATGGTGATAAATTTGTTTATGTCGTTGATCAAGATAATTCTAGAATTCAGAAATTTACTCTTGACGGAGTATTTGTTTCATCATGGGGAACAAGCGGTTCTTTTGAGGGTGAATTTACATTTCCTTCAGGTATAACTGTTGATTCAGAAGGCTTTGTATATGTAACAGATACAGGAAATAATAGGATAGAGAAATTTAATAGTGATGGAACTTATGTTTTAGAATGGGGATCTTTCGGAAGTGCTAACGGTGCATTTTATAATGCAAAAGGTTTAGCTTCGGATAAATATAATAATATTTACATTGCTGATTATATTAATAATAGAATACAGAAGTTCTCTTCAAAAGGAGTATTTCAGGGGACTTGGGGATCACAAGGCGCTGGAGATGGTTATTTTAATTTACCTTATTCTGTTGGTGTAGATATATTTGGAAATATTTATGTTGTAGATTCAGACAATCATAGGATACAAAAGTTTAGGACTAAATAAAACTCTAACTTAATTGTTTTCCTAAATTATTAAGATATAAATTACAACTTAAGTTGTATTAGATTAGTCTAATTAAAAACAGTATTACAATTGAATACTTAATCATTTTCCTACAAATTCAAATATTTGAACAGCTACACCGTCTTTTGTTTGTATTTGGTTAATTAGTGAATTATGATTTCTTCCCGCAATAACATATGCTTCAATGTAAGTATTTGTATCTTTTAAAGCTTTTTCGAAAGAGTACATTTGATCAGCAGAAACTAATTCATCTTCGTTTCCAATCATTAATAAGAATTTAGTTTGTTCTCCATTTGTAATCTGATAAACTGGAGAAACATCTTCAGGAGAAGTCCCATCAAGAAAAGAATTAAGAGCTTCTTCGATAAGTTGTTTATCCTTATCCTCATAAATTTTGGTTAAATCATAAGGTCCAGCAAGTCCTATACAATAATCTATATTTTTAGTTCCATAATCTTGCTCATTTAGAGAATAAAGTGAAACCAGATGTGCTCCAGCTGAATGGCCGAGTAGAACTATTTTATAATCATCATTAAGATTGAAATCTTTTTTATTAGAATCTATTTCTTTTAAAACTATTGAAATATCTTGAAGTGGTGAATCATACTTCCAATCAGGAGCCAAACGATAATTCATATTTATTACGCTTATGTTGTACTTTGAGAAGAAATCTGCTGCTTGTGAAAATTGGATTTTATCGCCAAGAACCCATCCTCCTCCATGAACTATTATGAGTAACATGTCTGATTCATCTTCAGGTGCATAGAAATCATATTTCTGGTTTTTATCATCTCCGTAACTTACATTAAATTTACTTTGGATATTATTTTGAAACAAGCTTTTAATCATTTGAATTGGTTTGATTATAATTCCACAGATGATACAGATAATTATAACTAAAGATAAAATTAAGCAGAATTTAAATAATTTTAGGGAAGTTTTATTCTTCTTATGTTCTTGCTTTTTATTTTCATCCATAAAATTATTATATTAATTTTTGTTTGAAAAAAGAAGTTTTATTAATATAGTAGTTGAATTTTAGTGATTATAATATGAATATTATGTAGTATTAAACAGTTTCTGTTTATTTTGGAAGAATTAGTAAGATAAGGCCTAAAAATACTCCTACAACTCCTATTAGCTTTTCAATAGTAAGTTTGTCTTTAAAGAAGATTGTAGATAAAAGTGTTATTAAAACTATTGAAGAAGTATTCATAATGTTTACATACCCGATATTTGGTGCCGTTTTGTAGCCTAGATTCATACTTGTATTAAAAATACCATTACTTACACCTATTAAAATGAGAAATATAAACGGTGATCTCTTTAATTTCAAAGATTTGAAGTTTTGATTTTTAAAAAGATCTATAGCGAAGAAGATCGAAACAAAAGTAAATATATAAAATACTATAATCCATGGGTCAATACCATTATTTTGAAGAAATTTTATAGAGATAGCAAGTGTACCAAATAGTATAAAAGACAAAAACGAATAGATAACCCATTTCTTATCCTCCAATCGCTTTTTATTTGATTTATCTATTATGATAGTTGCTGAGAATAATAGAATAATTAATATTGATATTGAAGATTGAAATGTAAGTTCTGAGTTAAAAAGAAATATTGAAGCAATTGATGTATATATGGCGTAACTTTTTTGGATTATTAGACTATATCCTGGATTAGGAGAGTGTTTAATTCCTAAAAAAGAAAACTTATTTCCAAGGTAACTGAATAAGAAAGTAATAATAAATAAGATGAAAATGTATCTGAAATCTATATTAAGTGATTTGTTGCTAAATATTATATAACTTAATAAAAATGGGACAGCAGGAAGGAAAAACATAAGATTCATTATGCATGCTGAAATATTTTCTTTCTGCAACTTCCTAATAATTAAATATTGGAAAGTTGAGAAGATTACCATTATTGTACTGTATATAATCCAATCCACGATTTAATTATTCTTGACAAATATAGAGTAGTATGCTATACTACTACTATGGTTACGAATAAGCATCCGCTGATATAGGATACTTAGTATTATATAGAAACAGTAGTAATTATGTCAACTAAGAAAGAGATTCTTAAAAAAATTGGTTTTTCTGAAAATGAAAGTAAAGTATATTTAAGTATATTGCATCTTGGCAAAGTTACTGCAGCTAAACTTTCAAGATTAATTTGTTTAGATAAATCTTCAACTTATAGAGCTACTATTCATTTAGAAGAAATGGGTCTTTTAATAAAACATCCAAAGAAAAGGGGAACAACTTATGAAGCATCTAATGTTGATGTTTTAAGAAATATTTATGATGGAAAGGTTATTGAACTAGAAACTCAAGGAACGCAACTTTCTAGCCTTATTGATGATTTAAAAAAGAGTCAAAAGAAAAGTAAAAGATCAACTTACATCGTGGTAGAGAGGGGCATTGAAGCACTACAGTTTAGGATGGAAGAATCCTTAAAATCAAAAGAAAAATTGATAAGAGAACAGTTTAGAACGGATCACAGATTTTTTAATAATAAACAGCATGTAAAATTTGTAATAAACCATGCCAAAAGACGAATAAGAGCAGGAGTAAGACTTATGCAACTTGAATATTTTAGAGATCCAAAGTGGCATAAATTTAAAGATGTAATGTTTGATCAAAAAAAGTATAAAAAGGAAATACGAATATTACCTGAAGAACTTAATGATAGAAATTCTTTTAGAATCTGGGATGATACCATAAATATAGTAAGTTATGATGATAAAAATGAATTTATTGTAATAACTATTAAAGACAAATTTGTTATTCAACTTATGAAAACAATGTACGATTTTATATGGAGAAGAAGTAAAGCATCTGAGATATTTTATTCTAACAAAGAAGCAAGTTTTAATATCATCTCTTCTGCTTCTTCGCGGTTAAAGTAACCTTCGCTTTCAAGATTACTATTTTCAGGGACTATAAAATGACCTATAAAGGTCATATCTCCTTCACGTGTAGTTTGAGTATTCGTTTTAAATTTAGTCAATGATTGGCAGAATAGTCTTCCGCTTGGCATATAATAAAGTGAAGTAAGAATACTTCCAGTAATTAAATAATTTTTAACCTGAAAAGCTTGGAGAAGGTGACCACCAATTGGTAGATCTTCTTTCTCAAAAGCATTTTTTGGAAGTGTAAAACGGTTATCGAATCCACCGCCTCCCTGAACTTCTCTTGTTTGTCCATCTATTTTTTTTAGTCCAGATAAAATACTTTTCTTTATTGGTTGAGGTTTGGATTTAGGTATTATAGGAGGAATGCAGTAAACTGCTGGGTATTTATTAAATTTTCCCAAATTATATTTCACATTCGTTTCCGAGGTCTGCTTTACAATTTGTGATGAAGCTTGTGTTATTTGTTCTAAAACTTCATCCATTTTGGTATCACTGACTCCTCGTTTTTTTGCTTCAGCTCTTACCATAGGATTCTTAAATACATCTTTAAGGTTCATATTACCAGATGCACCTGGAATTGGAACATTTGCAAATCCTTTTGTAAATTGATCTGCAATATTTTTCAATGCTTGAGATGCAGATTTTTCTTCTTTGTAATCTGCAACAGTAATATCAGTCCAGAAATCGCATTCTTCAGGTGTTGCTTTATTCATTTTATTTCGATGTTCTATAATGTCATTGACAGTAAAATTTTTTAAAAGGCCGGCTTGGGCACATGCAATCATCCCATCATAAAAATCTGAAAGTTTGCCTTTTTTTGTAGCAATACCTACAGTTGATGTTGTTTCCATAACATTACCTCTTTGTTCCTGCTTTAGAACTTTATTTTCTTGGCTGTTAACAGGATCTGCGTGGAGTTCTGGATTTAGATGTCCTAATCTAAAAAACAACTGTGATTCACTTCCTGATTTATCTAATTCTTTCCATCTATCAATTTTTGTAAAATCATTTAATTTTATTTCTTGAAGTTTCATATAAATATTAAAGTATCATAAGAGTGGAGAAAAGACAATAAAGGTATTTAAAAAATAAGAAAAGTTATTCCAACCAGGATAGTTCTTTAGTATTTAAGTCAAATTGTAAGTGACAGCTTTTAATTGTACCAATTGCTTTGTAAATTTTTCCAGTGTCTTCACCTGGTTTTATAATCCAACTTTTTAATAATAAACTTAATTCATCTTCTAAAACTCCCGTCGCTTTTACAAGTTCATCTAGAGACATCCTTTGTCTTTCTTTAATAAGTTTGTATACTTTTTTTCTAAGAAGTAGTTCAATGAAAAATTCGTGTAATGTAAACAAAATTAATGAAGCAAAAAAGATTACTGATCCTACCAGAGAAACCAGAAAGATGATTCCTACTAATGCTTGAGTAATCGCTAATGGAATGTATGAGGAAAATTTAAAATCCTCCTTATGTAAGGAGAATTGGGGTACATAAATTACTAATGCACCGGATATTATTAATAAAAGTATTAATATATATTTTACTTTATTGAGAAATTTACCAAACCACATATAAAAATGTATAGTTTTTCCATAGTAGCTTAAGGTCATAATTATTATCCCTGAAAAAATAAATAATTAATGAAAGGAATTTATATTAATTTATTATAGCAAATTAAGTTTTTAAATCTATTCCTGCCAAGATAGTTCTTTGTTATTTTATATCAAATTGTAAGTTACCGCTTTTGATTATATCAGCTGCTTTATAAATTTTACCAGTGTCTTTACCTGGTTTAGTAATCCATTTTTTTAATAATAAACTTAAATCATCTTCTAAAACCCCTGCCGCTTTAGTAAGTTCATCTAGAGACATCCTTTTTCTATCTTTAACTATTTTGTTAACTTTTCTTTGAAAAAGTATCTCCACAATTAATTCATAAAATGCAAAATAAATTATTAGTAACAAAAAATAAAATAATCCTAGTACTAAGACTGTAAAAACTATTACCTCTATTGTCATTAAAGGAAGAGAAGTAGATGTTTTGGAAACTACTTCTAAAGTTGAAAATTGTGGTACTAGTGATATTAATAACCCAAATAGTATTAATAAAAGCATCTGTATTTTTTTTATTTTATTAGTAAAATTAATAAAATTTCTATTTAATAAAATGGTTTTCCTATAAAGATAAATAATTATTCCATAAAGACTAAAATTCATATTTGCATTTTCTTTCTGTAATTTATGTCCAGTCTTGATAAAAGTAATTATAATAATTAATATTGGAATTAATATTACAAATAGAAAGAGAAAAGTTGTTTCTGGAAGAATATCAGAAGCAATATGTATTAAAACAACAAATAAACCACCCAAGCATACTTTTATTATTTTTTTGTATGTTAACTTCTCTTTCTTACTTAGTATATAGAGAACAGGTATAAAATAAGCAAAAAAGTGCAATAAGTTATGTAAAATTCTTTTTTTGACATTATAATAATTGTTTAAAATATATTACTAACAATTAAAAAATTATACTTTATTATATCATTTGCTCTTAAAACTTTGAAATTTTATAATGTTCCAAGATTTTTACCTAAAATTAATAAATCAATGAAAGATAAATTTAAAAATTTTATAGATAAAGTAGTGTTAATTTTAAAAAAACAGAGGTTAATAGCAATCCTTTCTGTAGCCTCTATTATCTTCATAAGCAGTTGTCTAATTATTAAAGATTATGAAAAAAGGAACAATACAACTCAAGTTAGTGAAAATGGTTTAGAAGAAAATAAGGCAGGACAAGAAGAAACAGACATTGAAACTTCAACAACTAGTACTCAATCAGATATAAGTTCAGAAACAGAAAGTTCCAGTTCAAGCAGTTCATCTTCCGTTACTTCATCAACTTCTGTTTCAAAAAAAACAACTACTTCAACAACTGCAACAAATACAACAACTACACAAAGTGAAGAACCAGAGCCTGAGCCTGAACCAGAACCGGAAAATCCTTCTGCAGTAGTTGCATTTTATTCAGATAATCAGTCAGATACAGATGAGGAAGATGTAATTCATCAAAGGGCAGTAAACTATATTCTAAACTCCGGTGCTAATCCTATCTTTCATGCAGGAGATTTAATGGAAGATGGTACACAGGACAGCCTAGATCGTTTTAATTCTGTTACTGTGACATTACGTTCTAGTAGAACTTTCTATGCTGCACTTGGAAATAATGATAGGGAAGTGGGAGATCCAAATACTCCATCCCATCTGTTTTTAAATAATTTTGTATTTCCAAATAATGAACAATGGTACAGCGTGAACTATGGAAATCTCCATATGGTTATACTAGATAGTGCTTTTTCCTCAACAAATCCTAGTCAATTAAGTTGGCTATCTAGTGATTTGCAAAGTTCTAATTCACAGTCGAAAATTACTGGAGTTATGTATCACCATCCATCTTTTTCTGGAACTGTTTCAAGTTATTTAAATAATTATGGAGTTGATTTCGTTATTTCCGGCCATCTTCATGCCTACAGTCATAGCGTTTCAAATAATATTCATTATTTTGTTCTTAGCGGTCAGCCTTCTTTAGGATATATAGTAGCTCGGATTTATTCAGATAACGTCTCAATAACTGTTTATAATAATTATAATGGGGTAGTGGATAGTGTGGAATTTAATGAGAGATGATTAAAAAGGTATGTATAATTACATTCAATATCTACACTTTTTAACAAATACAAAATCAACTGCGCTTTTGGCTTTATTAAATGCGTTTTCTATATTTTGGGGATTAAATTTTATCGGCCAGCTTATCATTTCCAATACAGTAAAAACTGTATAAAGCTTTATTCTTCGAATGTCTTGCTTTTTCAATTTTTTTATTATAGGAGCTGTAAGTTTTGGTCTATCGTGGAGACTATATATAAGTCTTGCTAGATCTATTAACCAATCTCCACAACCTGCTTCCTGCCAGTCAATAATTCCAGTAATTTTCCCATCTTTAATCATTGTATTGTGATATGAGAAATCTCCATGTACAATATCGGTTGTTGGTAATGGTAAATCTTCTAAACCTTGGATTAGTAACATTATACTTTCTAAAAAATTGTTGGTTTCCTTTGAGTGATTTTTTAGGGTTGTCTTTTTTTCAGTTTTATGCCCAAAAATGGTATCTTTTACAAAATCAGACCAATTTTGTTTTGGTGATACTGCATGATTCTTTTGTAATTCTAATAGCGATAATATTTTCTTTACTTGTTCTAATGTTGGGTTTTCCCAAAGCGGTTTACCCGGAAGTTCTTCCTGTACCCAATATAGACCTTCTTTGTTAAGACTACCGGTATAGATGTATTTTGGTACAGGATAATCTAATGAAAGTAGACGGTTGTTAATTTTTTTTGATAGTATTGGATCGGCGTCGACTATATTTGTATTTGAAAGATTAAGAAAGAACTTTAGAACAACAGGCTTTTTACCTGTTTCAGCGATGCGATAAGCTCCCCATTCACCTCTCCCAAAACGTTCGACAAATCTGTATTTGGTATTATGTGTGGAATTTATAACCTGTATTACTTCTTCTACTTTGTTACACTTTTTATCCATAAAGTATATTCTATCAGCTTTTTATATTTATCGTTAGAGACGAAAAAAGAAAAAAATAGATAAATCTATTCTGCATTAATAAGAACGTGTAGGAGAATAATTACCTTCCCCACAGCTTTTCAAACATCATTTCAAATGAATTAGCAACTTTAGAATCATTTATTATTAAAAACAATCTCTGTTCGGGGTTATCGCTTGGAACTTCGATTCGGACAACTTTTCTGTCTCTAATACTAATTGTTAAACCTGCAACTTTTCTATTTCTTGTTTCTATTCCGAAAGCTTTATGCTGTAAAGCAATTTCTTTCATTCGAGGTATTGATAAGTCACGTATAAATCTGCCTTTTACACCTCTTTTAATTAATAATTTCCAAAGGTTATAAAGCTCCTGATCAAATTCCTTTCCGAGCGTAGAAACTTCGCTACTTACAATTACGTCTAATGTATTATTTACTTTTCTTAGCTCTTCCCGTCTTGCTTGTTTAGCATATTCGTGTCCCCAATGAATTTCAATCTTTGATAATTTTCCTCGAAGCAAGAAATCTCTAATCTGTTCCCCTCTATAATATCTGTATTTAGATATCTTATCCCTCGTTGGAATTAATTTCTTCTCTCTTTCCCACTTGCGTAAGGTATTAGGATGTACTCCAATTATTTTTGATACTTCCGAGATTGTAAATTCACCTGATTTTCTCATTGTTAAGGTTGCGAATTTATATCATAGACTGTCTTAAAATAGCATATTGTAGAGTGTTAAAGTTGAGTAATAAAATTATACCAAAACTTGATAATAAAAGTAATGAAATATAATGAAAATAAACTAAAAGCTGAAATAGACGACTTTATCAGTAGTTTAATTACAACCTTAATATCTAGGCTAAAATCTAGCTTGGAGAGTATAACGATAGTAGGTAGTTTCGGAGTGAAAAGAATTTCTCTTGAGAGACCTAATGTCAATATCTTTATCTTCCTAAAAAAAGGAATAAAAGCAAATATTATTTTAAAAATTGGCTATATAATATATAAAACAGCAATTAATTATTTAAAATATTTCTCTGTTAAAGTAGATTCTTTCCCATATCGTTTAGGTATTCCAGAAGGTGGAAAAAGACTGCAGTTAATTCTTTCACCAAGAGTCCTCTTTATGGATGAGCAAAAAGATTTCCCTCCATTTGGAATTGCCTGCAATGTTCTTCTTGGGATGAAAGCGACGAGAAGAGTAGTATGGGGTAGCGACCCTTTAAAAGATATTAATTTAAAATATTCACGGAAAAATTTCTTGCGGTGGGCTTACTTTGATATAGGACAGCTTGCAAAAAACATGCTCGTACTTACTCCAATATCTTATAACCTTATGAAAAATAAAGATCTAATAGTAATTGAGTCAATTGGATATGGAAAGATGGCACTAACTTGGGGTATAGAATTGTTTCTTAAAAGCAAAGATTTAAAAAAAGGGGGGCATATCAAGTTGATTAAAGAAAAAGATAAAATAGTAGATTTCTACAAAGGAATAGATAAAGAATTGTGTGAGTCTGCAGAAATTATTTTAGACGCTAGAAACAAAGTTTTTGAATATAAAAAGAGTAAAGCGAAGACTGAATTACTATTTAATGCTTCTTTTAATGCGATAAATAAGGTTTTTGATGAAGTAAAAAGGAGGATAAAGTAAAGTTATTTCGGTTGATTCCTGCTTTAGGCTGAAACTTTTTTTGCAACAATAATCTTTCTTTTAGAAATCCTCGGATTGTATTTTGTGTCTAAGTCATAATCACCATAAACTTTTAGTACTTTAAAATCTGGTTGTAATAAAGTCTTTATCTCGTGAGCTGACCACATTCGTAATTCTTCTTTTTCTTTTATAGAAATAGTTTTATTACCTTTCCTTTTCAGAATTGTATTATATTCATCATTCCTAAATCTGGTTTTGGAATTATATCGTCTCGTCATTGAGGATTCGATGGTCATATTTGGTAATTTTATTATATTCTTTTTCTTATTAAAGGTTTGTTTACTTTAGGATTTTCATAGTTTGAAGAATCTATAACTAATAATTTTTTTGTAACATAAGCTAATCCATTTATAAACTTTTTAAATTCTTTATTTGACTTAATATAACTTATTGTTGTCCACATAATAATGGAAGTATCAAAGTAATTATTTGGGAATTTTAGATTAAAGAAATTCATTTTTTTAAATTCTGCTTTTGGACATTTCCTTCTTGCTATCTTAAGCATTTCTACTGAGGAATCAATTCCTATGACCTTATATCCCATTCTGTTTAGAACACATGAATGTCTACCTGTTCCGCAGGCTAAATCCAAAATCTTTATAATTGTATCTTTTGAGTTTTGGAAAATGTTGTTTAAAAACATGCATTCCTGCTCTGTTGTTAAAGGAGCAAGAAAATCATAATAAGGAGATAACTTTGAATATAGATCTCTTTCATTAGATTTGTTCATATTGAATATTTTAATTTATTTTGACTTTTTATAAAAATTTCTGACTAAATTTGAAGAAGAAAACTCCGGGGACAGGATTCGAACCTGCAGCCAATCGGTTAACAGCCGAACGCTCCACCATTGAGCTACCCCGGAACTTTCTTCTCTAATGTTTATTATTATATTTCAAAAAAGAGTAATTGTGAAATTGATTAACTTCACTTTAAAAGTAATGCTGCTATAGTTATCATAATTCCTGCAATTACCTTTTTAAGTATATTACTTCTTTCTTTAAGTATTATTATAGCAAAAATTATTGTTATTACATCAGATGTTGATATAATCATAGCTATTTTTGAAGCTTCTCCATAAGAATAAGCTTTTACCATAAGAAAATATCCTAGAGCATTTATAGAAGCAAGGATTATCAATAATGTTAATTTGGTATATTTAAATTCATTAATAATAATAGACTTTTTTATGGGAGGTAGTGTTAGATTTGAAATAGATGATGCAAAAAAAGTATAAGCAATATAAAAGGGTAGAGCGAAACTACCTGAAACTATACTGTCTATAGACCATCCTACTCCTAGTGAAACTCCAAGTATTAAAGCATAAATTATATTTTTATTAAAATCAGTTTTTAGTTTGTTAAATAATACTAATATATTTGCAATTATAATTAATAGTAAAGCAATAATTTTTTCTTGAGTAATATTTTCCTTAAAAAATATTGACGAAATAAGAAAAGTTACTATTGGTGCTATTTTTACTATTACTGGTAGAATTGAAGCTTCAACTTTCTTTCTAGACAAGAACTCTACTTTACCGAAAATCCCCCAAATAACAAAATTTAAAATAGTTAGTATTATAATATTATTAGGGATTGGACTTTTGATAATTCTGCCAGGTTGAAAGAAAATAAAAGATAGTGAGATTAAACCTGCAATAAAATAGTAAATAACAGAAAAGGCATTTGGATATTTACTTTTTAAAGACAATATTTTACTTAATATCCCGTATGTGGAAAAAAGAAAAGTTGCTGATAAACTTAATATAAACCAGTTCATAAAATAATTGGTTAAATAATTAGATCATACTAAATATCAATATAAAACAATAGTTAATTATATTAAAAGTTGGGCAGAATAGGAATATATTGGAAGTAATATAAATTTAATATAAGAATATCATTTTACCTTACCGGTTATTTTACCTGCTTCAGCAAACTTTTCTTTATAAAGTTTTTGTTCTTGAGGTGTAAATAGTGAGATTATTTCAACTTCAATCGTTGTAGGATTATCTTTAACTTCAACTGAATTAACTTGGCAGTATCAGTAAAAATTCCAGTCATTATCAATAAAAAGAAGGGCGATATGCAGGGGAACAATCCTTTCTCTTTCCCTTGTTATTGTGATTTTCTGAACAATGCGAAGTTTAGTTTTATCAATATTATCAGGTAGTCTTGCAAGTGTATTTATTTCAACATAGTAGCCCATATGTTTATTGTTAAAATTTACTGTATTCGATATACGAATTTGATATTTTAAGTATCATTGAGGGCGAGAGGACTCGAACCTCCAACCAATGGCTTAAAAGGCCAGTGCTCTACCATTGAGCTACGCCCCCAAAAAGTAATTTGTTTTAAAAGTGCGAAAACGAAATACAAGCGAACAACCATTGTCCGCCAGAGGCGGATCAGCCTATGGCTGAAGCTACGCCCCCAATTTATTAATTACTACTGTTTATTATTTTTTCAAGATACGCTCTTTTCTTTAATGATTTCAAATATCTTTCATATTTTATTGCTTCTCTTCTTACTTTAAACTCATTTTTAAATACTAATATATAAGGTCTTCTTAACTTTGTATACTTACTTAGTCCTTTATTATGGTCTCTTATCCTTTTTACTATATTCTGAGTATAACCTATATAATAAGAATTGTCTTTGTTACTTTTAAGTATGTACGTATAATATTGCATAAAGTATTCAGTTACGCTATCCCGATTTTGTCTTAAACCTCTGGCTTGATAAAATCGAGGATCCTCAATCACGTTAAGTGTGATCGGGACGCCCCCGTACTACGCCAAGGCTTCAAATAGCAAACCAAGGCAAGTTAAATTTTAAAAGTACAACTTAAATAGTAATTATCTATATTGTGAGTTATAAGTTGAATAATTACTATTTAATAAAACAATAAATTATATCACTATTACGAAACTTTTGGGATTATAAACTTTAATAAATAGAAAATCAATCACCTTTAGAAATATTGGTGATAAGTGATATGCCTATGATTATTGAAATCGTGAATAGAAAAAGTCCTCCATATATTACAAGCTGAGGGTTCTGTTTAATAATTGTTAGATTAACTCTCTTATTAATTATCGGGATAGTTACCATAAAAGGTGAGTCTGTTTCATAACTTTTTATTTTAAAACTTTCGATAGTTTGTTTAACTATTTCATTTATATTTTTCTTATCTGGATTACTAATATAGCTTATTACAAAAGGAATAAGGACAAATATAATAGTAATTATTATTATTGCAATTATTTGTTTAGAATTTACTTTAAATGAGATTTTAAATTTAGATTGCTTATCCATAGAGATAATAAAATTAAATATACAATTATCATTGTACAAATTGAGACTTTAGTCAAATGGATATTTAATCGCCTCCGTTCTTAAAGCTACGGGTAGAACGAAGTATCACCTTTAGGTGAAGGGAATAGCGAGTATTTACTAATGGTAAATAAGAGTTTCAACGAGTTAATTTATTAACAGTCAGTACGGGAACAAGAAGCTACGGGTTTGACGAACGAAGTGAGCGGTACCTATAGAACTTTACAAACAATAATTCTTGTTTTTATTTATGAAACATCTTTGATTATTTACATGTTCTTCATTTGTTTTTGCATAATGTATTTTTCCTTCATCATCATGTAAGTAATAAAAATATTCATTTTCAGTAGGATCTAACGAAGCTTCAATAGAATCAATACCTGGGTTGCATATCGGAGTAGGAGTAAGGCCTGTATATTTATATGTGTTATAAGGAGTATCTTTATCTTTTAGTTCTTTTGTGACGACAGCTTTCCAATCTTTTGCTTCATATAACAAAGTAGCATCTGCTTGGAGAAGTTTAACTCCTTGAAGTTCTCCGCGAAGTCTTTTTTGCAAAATATCTGATATCATATACCTTTCTTCACTTGTTCTTGCCTCCCTTTCAATTATTGATGCAAGTATTAGAACTTCGTATGGACTTAAATTATCGTAGGATTCGATATCAACATTTTCTTTTTTAAATTTGTCTTCAAGAGTTTGAATAAATAAAATAACCAATTCTTTAGAAGTGATGTCTTTTTTTACATTATAAGTATCTGGATAAATAAATCCTTCTAAAGATCTTTCCTGTGGTTTATTTTCTAAAATTTCAAGATTTAGTTCGTAGCTACTTGGATTTAAGCAGATATCGAGAAATTCTTCATTATTATATTTAGTATTGTCCTCTTTTAAAAAGTATTTATCCAGAATACTAGCTATTTCATCAAATCTAAGGCCTTCAGGGATAGTAATCCAAATATCATTTCCCGATGCTTTTTGTATAAAATTAGATACTTCAATAATTGATAAATTTTGTGGAATTTTGAATTTTCCCGCCTGAATTTTAGGAGCAATACCATTTAGCTTAACATATAAAAAGAATACGTCAGAACTTTTAATAATACCCGCAGTCTGAAGTTTAATTGCGACGCTTTTAACTCCTTCACCTTCTTCGATCTCAACTTCTGCCAAATCACTTGAAGAACTTGTTTGTATGTTAATTTGTTTAATGTACCATTTATATGCAATAAATCCGATTAAAATAGATATAATTAAAATAATAGCTATTAAAGTAAAAGTTTTTTTCATAATTATTAATGTTTATATTAAGGTAAAGTGATTTTATTATTTCAAATTAACATAGTCAATTATAATTTAAATACTGTTTAAAGATTTATTATAAGGACTGATATATGGATTAATAAATTGATTAATTTTTGGTTGTTTTTGTGCATCTAAGTATTCCTGCAAAATAGTTCGAGCAACTTCACTATCAATGTTTTTTTTATATCTTTTTGTTGAATATTTTGAAAATGATTCAGCTTTTTGTGTTGTGAATAATTCATTCCAAAATTCAACTTTAGTACCATTAGTTGATTTTAATGCATTTGCAAAATATCGTGTCTGAATAGACTGTTGAGTTTCAGTTCCCAAACGGGTTAATGGTAACCCTATTACAACGGTTGTAATGTTTTGTGTTTTAATGATTCTTTGAATTTTTGTTATAGCATCTGCAAGTGAATTTACTTTTAAGGTAGGTAAAGGGGAAGCAAGTATACAAAGTTCATCTGATATAGCTAGTCCGATTTTTCTATCTCCATAATCTATTCCTATTTTTCTCATAATGTTATTTTATCTTAATGATAAGCTTGTGTAAATGTAGATTTTATATAAATAGTAACGTCTATAATATATTATTAAGTAAAAGTATTCTATTAAAAAAGATTATAATTCTTGAATTAATTATTATAAAATAAGTTTAACTTGATTAAATAAGTTATTCTGATATAATTTCTTATGTATTTTATTTTTTAAATAAGATTTTAAAGGGAAAGGGTTAAATAGTAAGGTATTGAGATAAGATAATAAATAAATATTATTTAATCCCAGTATCTTCGTTTAACCTCCCGAATAAAACCTTATAATATTCTATGAATAAAAAGATAACTAAAGATTTTGATTTCGAAGGCAAGAAAATAACCTTTGAGACGGGAGAATTGGCCTTAAAGACAAATTCCTCCGTACTTGCTTCAATGGGAGAAACTGTTGTTTTGGTTACTGTTACAGTCTCTAAAGAAGATACAGATAGAGATTATTTCCCTCTTATTGTGGAATTTATTGAGAAGTTTTATGCAGGAGGGATAATTTCCGGTTCAAGGTTTGTAAAAAGAGAAAGGTTTCCTTCTGAAGAGGCTATATTAAAAGCAAGAATGATAGATCGATCTATTAGACCAATGTTTCATCAGGATTTTAGAAAAACTGTGCAGGTAGTAATTACTGTTTTGTCTTATGATGAAATTAATGACCCAATAATAATTGCGATTAATGCAGTTTCTTCGGCAATTTTACTCTCGGGAATTCCTTTCGATGGTCCAATTGCAGGAGTAAAGATAGGACTTATCGAAGAGAAATTAGTTTTAAATCCAATGGTTGCTGATTTAACAAAAAGCAGTATGGATTTTACACTAAGTGGGGTTCCCGGCAAGATAATTATGATAGATGCTGGAGCAAAGGAAGTAGAAGAGGAAAAGATTAGTGAGACTTTTGATTTTGCTGATAAATATTTTCCAAAAATTATTAATTTCCAAAAAGAATTTATAAAAGAAGTAAAAATCAGTATGATAGAATTTGAAAAGAGAGAATTAAATAAAGAAATAAAGAGTAAAATTGAAAAAAAGTACAACAGCGAAATAAATGATTACATTTTTAAATCAGAGAATGATAACGAAGAAGAAGTTATTGGTCTTGATACAATGAAAAGTGAAATTATCGAGGAAAGTGAAGGAAAATACTCTTTAGCTGAAGTAAGTTATGCTTTAGATAATATCTTAAAAGAAAGGGTAAGAAAAGCAATATTGATAGAAAAGAAAAGACCAAGCGGGAGAAAGTTTGACGAAGTAAGGAAAATTGATTGCAGAGTAGGTATTCTGCCAAGAACTCATGGGAGTGCATTATTTACACGGGGTAAAACTCAGGCTCTATCTATAGTAACTTTAGGTTCAACAAGACTAGAACAAGTAGTAGAGAGTTTTGAAGGTGAGGAAACAAAAAGATATATGCATCATTATACTGGTCAAAGTTTTTCATTAGGAGAAGCTGGGCAATATAATTATTATCCAGGGAGAAGAGAAATCGGACACGGAGCTTTGGGAGAAAAGTCCTTAGTACCTGTAATTCCTGAGGAAAAAGAATTTCCTTATACAATTAGAGTTGTATCAGAGATATTATCTCAGCAGGGTTCAACATCCATGGCTGCTGTTTGCGGATCTACTTTGGCTCTTATGGATGCTGGAGTACAGATAAAAAGACCTGTGGCAGGAATAGCACTTGGGCTTGTTACAAGTGATGATTTAAAAGATTATGTATTATTAACTGATGTACAAGCATTAGAGGATTTTTTTGGTGATATGGATTTCAAGGTAGCTGGAAGCGAAAAGGGTATTACAGCAATACAAATGGATAATAAGCTAAAAGGGGTTGATATAAAAATATTAAAAGATGGTTTAAAATTGGCTAGAGAAGCTAGAATGAAGATATTAAAAATTATGGCAGATGTTTTGCCAGAGCCAAGGAAAAATCTATCTGTATATGCGCCTAAAATTATGACTATACAGATAAATCCCGAGAAAATATCTGAACTAATTGGACCAGGCGGGAAAGTGATAAAAGGGATAATTGAGAAAACTGGAACTGAGATAGATATAAAAGAGGATGGTAGCGTACATATATCTGCTATTGATGATAAAAACAAAGAGAAGGCTATACAAATGATTAATGATATATGTGAAGAAGCTGAAGTTGGTAAAATATATAGTGGAGAAGTTGGGCAGGTTATGCCTTATGGAGCATTTGTAGACGTTTCATCATCTATATCTGGTTTAGTTCATATAAGTGAAATATCAGAAGGTTTTGTTAAAGATCCAACGCAATTTGTAAAAAAGGGACAAAAAGTTAAGGTAAAAGTGATCGGTATAGATGATGAAGGAAGAATTAATTTCTCTATTAAACGAGTAAAACAAAATCCTAGAGAAGAGAAAACAGAATAATCCATTTATTAAAATGTAATTAGTGTGGATTACGAAAATAAATCTATAAAGTTGAGATGTATTAAGGTATTTCAGTTTTAAGACTCTGTAACCCGAATTCGAAATATTTTAATATATCAATTAATTTTGAATTTCGTAATTCGGGTTAATTAGTTATTTCTTTAGATGTTTAAGCTGTTTATTAAAAACGGAAAAAATCTATTAACTAAGGAACAATCTGATATATTATCTGCTTCTGCTGTTATGATGCTTTTGATATTAGTAGCAAAAGTATTGGGTATGTTTACAAAAACAGTTGCAGTTTCCCAGCTTGGTACGGAAAAGTATGGATTGTTTATTGCAGCAAATACCTTACCAGAGATGATTTCTATGATATTAATATTTGGTAGTATCACTTCAGTTATAATTCCTATTTTAGTTGAAGAAATTCAGAAAAGTGATGTAAGTTCTTTTTCTAAACTTTTTAGTTCTCTTGTAAATACAGGTTTAGCTATTTTAATTATATTCACAATAATTCTTATTGTTATAGCAGATAGAATAACACCGATTATTATTGAACGAATTGCAAATCCTGTAAAACCTTTTACTTCAGAACAAATATTACAGGTATCTTCGATGATGAAGATACTTATGATGACACAGGTAATATTAGGAGTAAGTACTCTTTTATCAAGCGCCTTAAATGCTTATAAAAGATTTATTGTTCCGCAACTTGCTCCCATATTTTATAATATAGGAATTTTATTTGGTGCAATATTTATTATTCCAATTTTAAATAAAAGTCCTTGGGGATTAGTGATAGGGGTTTTGATTGGTTCAATTTTACATTTATTAATACAGATCCCCTTAATTGCACATTTAAAAATTAAATTCCAATTTATATTTGATTTAACAAATAAAAAGTTAAGAAATATTATTTTTATTGCTTTTCCCAGAATACTTACATTAGCCTCAGATCAATTCGCGATTTTTATAGACAGGATTATTGCAATCGGACTTGGAGCTGCTCCTTTAGGAGCGTATCATCTGGCAGTAAGTTTGGTAACAATTCCTTATTCTTTATTCTCTTCAACATTTTCCATGGCTGCGCTTCCTTATTTATCAAGTGAATACTCAAAGGGAAATATAGATAAATTTAAGAGTATATTTATTAAAATATTTAACCAAATATTATTTTTAACAGTACCTGTAAGCTTTGTATTATTAGTATTACGTTTACCTATTGTAAGGTTGTTATATGGAATATTTGGCCGGGAATTTACATGGGGAAATACCTTAATGGTTTCCTGGGTGGTTTTTTTCTTTAGTTTAGGCTTAATTCCAGAGGTACTTGCGTCGTTTTTAAATAGAGCTTTCTATGCAATGTGCGATACAATTAGGCCATTAATAGTAGGGGTATTTGTTGTAATTGGGGGAATAATAACCGGAATTTATTTTACAAATTATTTTAGTCATTTTAGTAGTTTTTCTTTAAAAGAACTATATTGGAATCCTGAATTCTTTTTAACAAAAGAAAAAGGAATAGCTGCAATTGGAGGAATTGCTTTTAGTTCTAGTATTATATATTCCTTATCGTTTATAATACTAGTTATTTTATTATTGTTAAAGATAGGTAAGTTAGATATTAAAAGTTTTTGGTTAGCTATAATTAGGAAGATATTTTCTGGCTTTTTTATGGCAGTTATAATGTATATTTTATTCAAAGTTTGGGAAAGATTGCTAGATACTGCGAAGACTGCTAACGTTTTAATACTTACGATTTCAACTATTGTTCCCGGAGTAATTATATATATATGGCTTTTGTATTTACTAAAAGACTGCGAAGTTTTTATAATTGATAGATTAATTAGGTATATAAAAAAATTATTTATAAAGTTTATTAAGCGGTAATTTTTTATTTGAATTTTCTAGATTTATTTATTATATTTATATATATACTTTTTAATAAAATTCTATGCAGACAGTAAACTTAACAAATAATAATCTCGAAGGGAGTCAGCCAGTTCCAAAAGAGGGTGACTTATCTAATCAATCAAATGAAAGTGCAAGTTCTTCCATAGCGCAGGGAAATACGAATTATCCTCAAGAGCAGAATTCCAATGTATCAGAAGGTACTCAAGTTTCAGATGCCCAAAAACAGGAAGATATTAGTACTGCAGATGTTAATAGTAGAGAGCCAGTTCAAACACAGACTGTTATTAAAGAAAAAGTTGTTCATGAAAAAAGTGGTGGAGGATGTAATAAATCTACATGCTGTATTGTGAGTTGTTTGGGCTGCGTAGGGATTTTAGTTGGATTAATTCTTTTAGGTGTTTTTGCTGCACCTACGTTATCTAAATTATTAAATAAAGTTATAAATCCAAATGTTAACGTTCCGGAAATTAAAGATGTAAATATAGATAAGCTAAATGAAGAAATTAAAAATGCTGTTGGTACTGAAGGCAGTCAAACAATTAATATTAGTGAAGATGAATTTAATAAGCTACTACAGGTGCAATACAATACAAACAGCAATATAAAGTTAGATATGCGTGCTGATTTTACTAAAGACGAAATTGATTTAATGTTAAAGTTTGCTAAGTGGATGCCATGGTCAGTTATTGAAGCTAGCAATGGTCAAGAAGGGAAAGTTATTACAAATTCAATAAAACTCGGACCGATTGATATAAGTAAATATATAAAAGATGCTGTAAATAAACAAATGCAAGAAGGAGAGACTAACACTCAAGAATTAGACATCTCTTATATATTAGCTTCTGCTGTATTTAAAGAAGATATTAGTAAGATAACTATCGAGAAGATGTTTTTCCTGGATGATGGGATAGATATAACATTTTATGTAAATAGTATTGATAATATTGAAGATAATATAGAGGATATGCAGATACAGAACTAAGCTATGTAATATAAGTGTTATGCTGTATTTAATAGGCGGAGAAAATATATATTTAAGTGTTTTGCGGCTTGAGGAGTTAAAAAAGGAATTTATTAATAGATATAACGGTGCTATTCAAATTTTTAATGCTGATGAAATAGAAGATAGCAACGATATTTTGACAAGTGTTGACAACCTCTCAATATTTTCACAATATAAGCTAATAATCATAAAAAGACTTTTATTAAGTAAAGCTACAATTTTAGATAAAATAAGTGAGTATTTAAAAGGATCAAATAATTTAAATATTGTTATTTGGGAAGATAAACAGCTTGATAAAAGAAGAAGTATATATAAGTTTATAAAAAAGAAAGGAGTAATAGAAGAGTTTAGAAACTTGAAATATTATGAGCTCAAAAGTTGGTTAAATATATATTTAAAAACGAAGGTAAAATTTGATCCAGATATTATCAATCTTTTAATTATGAAAATTGGGGAAAATCAGATGCAATTAGTTAGTATTTTAGAAAATCTGATAACGCTAATAAAAGAAGAAGATAAGGGAAAGATTACAGTATCTGATGTGAATAAATTTGTTGAAAAGACAGCTGAAGAAAGTATTTGGGAATTTATAGATGCAATTAGTTCAAATAATAAACCTAAAGCGTTGGGAATTATTGAAAGACTGTTAATTGATAGAACCGATTTTGTAATGGTAATAGGGATGATTGCACGACAGTTTCGTATAATAACATTAACGGGATATCTGGTTTCTCTGGGTAAAAGTTCTAAAGAAATTACAAATATTCTGAAATTACATCCTTTTGTTGTACATAAGGCTTTGATACATTGTAATAATTTTACTTTTGAAAAACTTAGAAAACTTTATCGTAAACTCGTAAGTACTGATTTAGTAGTTAAAAAAGGAAAATTTGAAGCGAAATTAGCTTTGGATTTATTAATAGCTGCCGTTTAATCTTTATTATATTTATATTCAATTTTGCTATAGGAATACTATAAAATGGAAATATCATGTAGAACGGGAGTAGGTACCACATTCTTGAGCTTCAAGGCTATGTATGATTGAAGCTATAGCAAACTCAAAACAAAATGTCGTATTTACTTTATACTAAAAGTTCAATTTAATTTTGTCTTTGCATCGGTATAGCTTAACTTGTTTTTATATACATGTTAAAATGATGCAATGTCCTAGTTATTTACCATCTATGAGAAGAATAATTACAATCTTAATAATTTTGTTTTTAAATTTATTATATATTCCTCAAGTTTTTGCTCAAGAGGAGGGTCCAGTTGTTATTGAACGAAATCAGTGGAAAGCTGACGAAAATGTTGTGTTTTTTAAAGAAGATTATAATTTCCCAAACAAAGTAATAATAGTACTTCTTGAGGAATCAATAAATAATGATGAGATAAAAGAAGTCAGAGAACTTTTTTATTATTTTTCGACAAGATCATTAATTGGTGACTTGCCTTTTCAATATTTAATTACAAGTAGTGGGAGTGTTTACAGAGGTAATAAGTATAATGATGAGGCCAAAATAAGCTTAGGAGATATAACTGAAAGTGTTTTTATTGCATATATTATCAATGGTAGTAAAGAGTTATCTATTTCTGCTGTAAATTCATTGAAAGATATAGTTTTACAAGTTGTGAACAATTATGCCGTAAGCATTGATAATATATATATTAAAAAGTTTGCTTTTGATATGGGAGAAAAATCAAATATTACAAGTATAGAACTAGTAGATGCAGATAGTAGCTGGTCGGACAATTTGTCTATGTTAAAAGAGAGTATAAAGGAGAAATACTCACCAAGAGATATTAAATATAAGGTAGAAATTACTAATGTAAATGTTCCATCTGAATCTCAAGATCCGACAAAAACATGCGAGATAAAGCTAACTTTAAAGAATACGGGTGATACAAATATATATTCAGGTTCTGGTAGTAATATTTATATGACACGGAATAAGCCATTTGACGCTGTCAGTCTTTTCCATATTAATGAAGAATGGGATAGCTTTTCAAGGGTTGGTTTGCTAAATGAGGGTGAACAACTAGGGATAAATGAAGAGAAGGAGTTTACATTAAAGATATATATACCATTATATCCCCCAGAAAAAAGTGAAGATTTTATATTAGTAGATCCAAAGGGAGATATTATTGAAGACACTGATTTTAAGATTATATTAAAAATAAAAGATATAGAAGGTATAATAATTGAAATAACAGATACTCCAATAGGTTATTTAAATGTAAGAAAAACACCGGGTTTTGGAGAAGTAATAACAAAGGTTTCCTCAGGTGAAAGATTTGTAGTTTTAGAATATAAAGATGGTTATTATAAAATAGAAGCAAATGGACAGACTGGATGGGTAGTTAATACTTATGTGAAAGTTATCTAGATTTATTGAATTGTTATTGACGAAATTTTTTAAAACTGTTATTCTTACTTTAATGATTTTGAGTAAAATATATAGTCATTAACTGCCCCTAAAAAATAGCTTAATCATTCTAAATTGAAATTATTTTATTTAAGTTAATTATAAATATGACCAAAAAGAGTTCAAAAATCACCCCACCTAAGAACTCTGAGAAAGCCGAAGCTTTAAAAATTGCTACTTCCCAGATAGAGAAGAGATTTGGTAAAGGATCCATAATGAAGTTAGGAGAAAATAAGACACAAGATGTTGATGTCATACCAACAGGAGCTTTATCGTTGGATATTGCCTTAGGGGTTGGTGGAATACCAAGAGGTAGAATAATTGAAATATATGGGCCTGAGGCATCTGGGAAAACTACTCTTGCGTTGCATATGGTAGCTGAGGCGCAAAAGATGGGAGGTACAGCGGCTTTTATTGATGCAGAACATGCTCTCGATCCCAAATATGCAAAAAGGATTGGAGTAGATACAGAGAATCTTTATATATCTCAACCGGATTTTGGAGAACAAGCCTTGGAGATTTTAGAGACATTAGTACGATCTGGAGGAGTAGATATAATTGTTATTGATTCTGTTGCTGCACTTACTCCTAGAGCAGAAATTGAGGGGGATATGGGGGATGCTCATTTAGGTTTACAAGCAAGACTTATGAGTCAAGCATTAAGAAAGATAACAGCAATAACCTCGAAAACAGGTACTACTGTTGTGTTTTTAAATCAGATGAGAATGAAAATAGGAGTAATGTTTGGGAATCCTGAAACAACTACAGGTGGTAATGCTTTGAAATTTTATTCATCTGTGAGACTTGATATAAGGAGAAGAGAAAAGATAAAGAAGGGAGAAGAGGTAATTGGTAATGAAACAGTAGTAAAAGTAGTAAAAAATAAAGTAGCTCCGCCTTTTAAGGAAGCTTGGTTTGAAATATATTTTGATAAAGGTATAAATCAAGAGACAAGTATATTAGCAGCTGCAGTTCAGAGCGGTGTTCTCGAAAGAACTGGTTCCTGGTATAATCTTGAAGGGAAGAAGATCGCTCAGGGCAGGGAAGGAGTACAAGAGATAATTAGACAAGATAAAAAACTAAAGAATAAATTAATATCTTTAGTAAAGAAGAAATTTGATATAAATAAATAAAAATCAATTTACTTTTTTTAATTATTAAATATGAAAGATCTAAAAAAAGCTGTAGAGTATTTATTTATATCTAAGGTAAGAATTAAAGTTTTGCGTTTGTTTTTTCTACACCCTGATATTTTATATCATATAAGAGGTGTTGTAAGAGAAATTGGAGAAGAGATAAATGCTGTTAGAAGGGAGCTTTTACGTCTTGAGGAGATAAAGCTTTTGAAATCTGAAAGGAAAGGGAATAGATTATATTTCGCTTTGCAAGGAAATTTCCCATTTTATAATGAGATCATGAATATTGTTTATAAAGCATATGGGTTAGGGGGAGAAATTATAAGATGCAGAGAAGAACTTGGAGATATAAAATATGCTTTACTAACAAAAAGTTATACTAAAAGCGTCAGGGGTGGAATGAATGAAGTTGATTTAGTTCTTATAGGAAGTGTGAATGTACCTGCATTAACAGCAGCTGTACAAAGAGCGGAAAGGCAGACAGGTAGAGAGATAAATTATACTGTCTTAAAAGATAGCGAGTTTATTTTAAGAAAAAAAAGAAAAGATTCTTTTATACTAAGTATATTGCAGGGAAGTAAGGTAATGTTAATCGGAGATGAAGATGAACTTGTTTTATAGAAAAAATTATTATTTTATACTTTCCAACCTCTTATTTTTTCTGTAGAATATATAAATTAAATATAGTCTGTTATGCTAAAGAAGTTATTAACAAAAGGGAAGGGGAAACGTTTTTTAGTCTGGCTTGAACAGGCGGAATATGATTTTGAAGCTGCAAAAATAAGCAGAGATAGTAAATATTTTGAGTGGACTTGTTTCCAATGTGAACAAGCTGTTGAAAAAGCTTTAAAAGCTATTTTAGTATATGCAGGATGGAGACCACCTAAAATGCATAGGCTCGCTGTTCTTATGGCATATTGTAATGATGCTAATGCCGAATTCAGAAAAACTAAGTTTGAATTTAGGGATCTTGAATCGTATACATTTGTTTCAAGATATCCTTTTTTAATTCCAGGAGAAAATTTATCTCCTCATAATTTTATTAATTTAAATGATGCAGAAAAATGTATAAATCAAGCAAGAGACTTTTTAGACAAAATCCACAAATTACTAGAAGGCTAGAATATTGTGTAGAAAAATTAAAGCTTAATTTTAATGTAGAAAAAATAATATTGTTTGGAAGTTATGCTCGGGGTGAGGTAAAAGATTTTAGCACTATAGATCTTCTAGTAATAGCTGATACTAAACTTAAATTTTTTGACAGGATAAAAAAAGCTTTAGACAAATGTAAAGGAGGACCACCTTCAATAGAGCCTATAATGTACACACCTTCTGAATTCTGTAATTTACTAAAACAAGGAGAAGGGTTTATTGAAGATGCTTTAGAAGAAGGAATAGTACTTTATAATAAAGATTAATTTAAAGTATACTACTATGATAATTGTGCAACATGTTTACTCATTTTTATATTATTGTTTTAAAAACTTACACACAAAAGGTGAAATAATTTTCCAAAGGAATTTCTCCTTACTTATACTATTTAAATAATTAGTATAGATGTTACTTTAAAGTATAAGTATTTCCCAACTAGCAAGATAAATATCAAACCCAGAGATTCAGCAAGATAAAAGATTAATTTATTAAGGTTTTATATGATGTCAATTTCATCAAACTAAATAATTATATTCATATAATAACTTTATAAATAAAAATTCATATTATTATATAGTATTATGAAAACTATATAATAAGTGGGAAGAGGGAATTAAAAAATGTTTTATTAAACACTGAATTGGAATCCTAGGATATAACTTATGTGAAAAAAAACCATAGTAAGACTATAGAGTTGTTTTGTATCTAACATTATTAGTTTTTATATTAAGAAATTATCTATGAATATTATCATATATATTTGTATTTTTATATTGGAATTTGTTCTGGCACTTAAATATGTTATCTGCTACCACCATACTTTTTTTAATTTTAGCTTATAAGCTGCTATGTTTGATAGTAAATGTCCTATAGGAGTTAATATGAATAATATGATTATGATTTTTATAGATGGTATATAAACAATTGAACAAATTAAAATGCTTCCTACTAGAAAATCTAACTGATCAAATAAAGGCCAAGGTTTCCCGCGTTCTATTCCAATTCTTCTTTTAAAAAAACTTTTTACCAAATCACCTAATAATGCACCAAAGCCTAATAAGAAACTCGTAACAAGAGATGTGGATAACTTGGTATAAAGATTCTTTGATATAAAAATGAAATCAATATTATTAGATAGAAGATGTTGTAAAAGACCCACTATTAGAGAAAAAAGAATTCCTACAAATATTCCACTAAAAGTTTTACCATCACCAAATATTCTTTTACCTTTTATTTTATGTCCTAAATCTATTGGTAATCTAAAATTTTTAATGATTGGGATAGACATAGATAATGTTGCTCCACTATTTGCTATGTATATTGGTAATGCAAAAAATAACGATTCTAATATTATCATAATTATTGATATAAATAATTACTCAGCTTTTTCTTCAGCTCTAAATTCTCTTATCACAGTTACTTTTACAGTTCCTGGATATTGTTGCGTCTTTTCTATGTCTTTTGAAATTTTATGTGCAAGTACAGTAGCATCTTTATCATGAGACTCATCTGGTATTAAAATAACCCGTATTTCTCTTCCTGCATGAATTGCATATGCTTCCTTAACACCTTGATATTTATGAGCTATGTCTTCTAAAGCCCTAATCCTTTTTAGATATTCTTCATAGTTGTCTCGTCTTGCACCAGGTCTAGAGCCAGATATTGCATCTGATATTTTTACTATTATAGCTTCAATTGATTTGGCTTCGATATCTCCATGATGTGCTTCTACTGCATTAGCAAGCTTTTCATCTGAAAGATACTTACGGATAATTTCACCAGAAATTATATGATGAGGTTTACCTTCGATTTCATGGACTAGTACTTTACCTATATCATGAAGAAGACATGCTTTTTTGATTAATTCAGTATTAGCTCCGATTTCTGATGCTAATGCCGTTCCTAATTTTATCATTTCTAAAGTATGTTTTATCAGGTTTTGTCCGTAACTATACCTATATTTGAATCTGCCAAGCAGTCTGATAATTTCTATAGGAAGGTTAGGAAATCCAGCATCATAGGCAAGTTTTTCTCCAGTTATTTTTATTTCCCTTCCAATATCTTCTTTCACTTTTTGAATTGTTGTTTCAATTGTTCCGGGATGAACTCTTCCATCTTTAAGTAATTTTTGAAGAGCTATTGCGGCTACTTCTCTTCTGACTGGATCAAAACATGATAAAGTGACCGCCTCAGGAGCTTCATCTACTATGATATCAACACCTGTCAAATTCTCGAAAGCTCTTATATTTCTTCCTTCTTTCCCGATTATTTTACCTTTAATTTCTTCATTTTCTATGTCTATTGTAGTAGTAGTAGTTTCCGCTACGTAATCTGTTGCGGATTTTTCCATAGCATCGATTAAAATCCATTTGGCTTTTTCATCTGATTCTCTTTGGGCTTCTAATTCAGCAGATTTGATTCTCTTAGCTATATCATCCTGCAGTTCATTTTCTATCTCTTTTAATAATTTCTTTTCTGCTTCAGGTCTATTTAAACCAGAAATTTTTTCGAGTTCAGTTGTTAGTTTGTTTCTAAGCGACTTTATATCTCTTTTTCCTTGTTCTAATGCTCTTTGTTTTTTTTCTATTTCCTCCATTGTTCTTTCGATCTCACTTTCTTTCTGAGTTGTTTTCATTTCACGTAAGTCAATTCTTTTTTCTTTATCTTCTAATTCGTCATAAAGTTCTCTTACCTTTTTTTCTGTTTTAGATTTAATTTCAAGAACTTCATTTTTTGCTTTAAGTAAAATTGATTTGGCTTTTTCACTTGAACGTGAAATTGCTTCCTCTTCAGTAAGTTCCTGAAATTTCTTGTCTTTGATTTGAGCTTGAAGTTGTCTATTTGATTGAAGAAGATATATGGCAAAACCAATTCCTCCAGCTCCTATCAAGACTGCTAATACTGATATAAAAGTAGACATAATTAGCTTGTTAATAAGTAAAAATGAGGTAAAGTCAGAGGATATTTATAGAATTTAAATAAATATGTACTTACTACTATAGGTTATACAGTAATAAAAAATATTATCTAAATAATAAATTATTTTTAAGTAATTATTAAATAAGTACAATGCAAAAAATAAAAATACTTAAATTATCTACAAATTAACTCCAAACTTTACATATGTTTATAATGATACTTTTTTTAATGTAAATTTGCAAGTGGTTATTTAGATTAGCTGTAGAAATTAATCAGAGAAATATAGAACAATAAAGGTTAAGAAGGAAATGGTACAAGAAGTTTAATCAAAAATATCGTTTAATTTCTGAAGAATTTTGTTAATAAAGGTTGCTTTTTTTGTCTGATGTTGATTCGGATTAATTTGCATAGAAGGAACTTGTTCATGATCAGTATGATTGACAATTAGGGGATTTTCATTCGATTTCTGAAAAAGTTTGTTTTTTTGATTGATTAAATCATTTTGTCTAGTAATTATAGCATCCTTATCTTTGACCTGGACTTCAAGTTGTTTTTCTTTTACTTTTAATTTATCGTATATTGGTTTTATTTTTTTATATTCTTGGCTATCTTCCACAAGATATGCATGATCCTGTGATTCAACAAGCCTTTTTGTCATCTGTTCTTCACTAAGTCCCAAATTTATAAAATAATCAAGATCCTGATCACTTACTTTTTTTCCAAGAACCTGCTGATATTTTGTTTTTACCATTTTCTTTCTTTGTTCTCTATCTTGAGGTTGATTTCCAAAGGCACCTGGTGTTGATCCATATCCATATGAAGGCTGTGGTGAATATGGCATATAAGGTTTGTAAGATGGAGTTTGAGAAGTATAAGGTAAAGGTGATGGTGGATTATATGAAGGAGTTGAAAATGGTTGAGCCGTTGGTTCCGCTGTTATATTAGTTTTATTTTTTGGTTCTATTTTAAAGAAAATTATAATTCCATTTACAATACCTTTAGCTAATAATTCAATTTTGCTTTCATCTTTTAAAAATTTTTGATCTTCTGGATTATCTATATATAAACATTCTATCAAAGAACTTGTGGGATTTGTGTTATGCAGGAAAGATAATGTTTTCAACTGATGATCAAATTCACTTTTAATTCCTTGATTTTTTAAACCTGTTGTTTTACAGCTTTCTTCAATGATATTCTTTGTGAGCTCCTGTGATTTATTGGCTCCTTTGTTTTTAAACCATCCTTCAAGCCCACTTTTACCCCCATCATTAATATGTATCTCTAAACAGATATCTTCAGTTTCTTCTTTATATCCGGTATTGTTGATCCAGTCAGTTCTTTGTGCAAGTTCTAGTTCAGGTGGTACAGAAAGTGTGATAATCCCTTCATTTCTAAGTATGTAAATGATTTTGCCAACAATTTTCCTGGTTAGATCAACTTCTCTAAGTTCACCAGCAACGGCACCCGGTTCATTTTGAGTATGTCCAGCAGAAACTATTACTCTTGCCATGATTAAATTATAGAATATATGTTACTATATCTATTTTACTATATAAGAGCTAAATTAAACAAATACATATTCAATTCGTAATCATATAAATATTTGAACTATTTATCCAAAGATCTTTTATATTTAGGTCGGAGATTTTAAATTCTTCAGTAAGATCGTTGTTATTAAATTGCCAGATTTCAATTGAATTATTGTTTGAATTGTCGTTATTTATTAAAAATATAATTTCGTCAATATTATCTTTATCAAGATCGGTAATTTCAATATTTTCAATTTTATAATTTGAATAGGATTTCTCAAATTTCAATTTTATTTCATTATTAATTAATTCCAGAATATTTATATTATAAGTACTGTCATTATTTTTATAAATAATTAGTAGTTCAGATATGTCATCATTATCTATATTCCCTATTTCAAAATCTACAACTTCTGAAGGATTAGAACTCGACCAAATGATTTGACCATTATTTATTATGTATAATTTGTTATCATATTTGATCACATTATAATTATTATTACTTATTATCCATTCAATCTTTTTATTACTAGATTTATTGTCAGTTGTTTCTTCTTCGGTATTTATAAGTACATTTCTCTTTTTAATAATAAATGTATTATTCTCATATGTTAAATAAGGCTCTTCTTTTGTTTCAAAGTTTATTACGCTTAATATATCTTCTTTCTCCTTGTTTTGTACAATATATGTTTCACAGAAGTTTTTCATCCGTATAGGAATGATTTCTACTTCGTCGATGTCACTTTTCGATATAGTTAGATTTACAGCAAAACTTTTAGTGCAGTCTGCACAACTCATCTGATCTAATACAAAATTACCCATACTGTAAATAATATAATGACTGTTGTACTGTTCAATATGCTGTACGTGGTGAGGATGATGTCCAAGAATTATATCTGCACCGAAATCTATGGCGCTTCTTGCGAATGTAGTTTGTCTTTCATTTGGAATTTCTGTATATTCAGTACCGGAATGCATAGATACAATTATCAAGTCGACAGGACCATATTTACCTTCTTTTAAAAAATTAATATCCTCTTTTAAATTATCTATATCCATCTTATTGGTTCCTACTGAATTATCGCTGGCAAAGTAATAATCAGGGACTACATCAGAATCATTATAAGCAAGAATAGCTATATTAATATTATTTATACTTATTATTTTGGGTTTTCTTGCATCTTCGAAATTTACCCCAGCTCCAACATATTCAATCTCATTGCTTTGCAAATATTCGAATGTTTTTGCGAGACAGCTTCCGCCAAAATTCATTGTGTGGTTATTTGCCAGTGAAACAATGTCAAATCCGCCATATAATAATGTTTCAATAGTTTTAGGATCTGCGCGAAAAGACCTTTCAGTTGGTCCTACAGTTCTTCCCTCACAAATCGGACATTCTACATTACAGAAAGTAATATCCGCAGATTTCAATAAGTCCTTTGTATTTTCTATAGGAAAATAGTAGTTGTTTAATTCCTTCATTTTGTTTCCTACATTTCTATCTAATAAAAAGTCACCTACAGAAATAAATGAAATAGGTTTCGTTTCTGTAGAGACTTCTTTTAGTATATTTATATCAGGATAATTTATATTTGATATTTCCTCTTTATTGTTAGAATAATTATTTCCTTCCGATTTAAAGAGATATTTTATTTTAAAATTATATATCATGATAATTAAAGCTATGAAGAACAAAAGAGTTATTAGTTTTAATATTGTATTTTTCTTTCGAATTTTATTTCTTTCAATATTTACGGAAAGCATAAAGTGTTAAAAATATTTTTATTACTGTTTAATTGCTAATTCTTCTTCAATTTGCAACAGCCTGTTATATTTCGCTACTCTTTCTCCTCTAGTAGGCGCACCATCTTTTATAAATGATGCTCCGCATGCGACAGCAAGGTCGGCTATAAAAGTGTCAGTTGTTTCACCTGACCTGTGTGAAACTATTTTTTTGATATTATGATTATTACAAAGTTCTATAACATCAAATACTTCTGTTAATGTGCCAATTTGATTAGGCTTTATAATAATTCCATTAATAATTTTTTCTTTTATTGCCATTTCTAATCTCTTTGGATTAGTTGCTGTTAAATCATCTCCAACAAGAATTTTATTTTTAAAATTAAACTTTTTAGATAAAGATTTCCAACCTGCAATATCATCTTCTGCTAGAGGATCTTCGAGGATGTATATTGGAAACTTCTTCATTAAATTTAAGTAAAAATCACAAACTTTATGAGGTTTATCAACAAGTACTTTCCCGCCTGAAATATTTGGGATAGCATATACTTTGTCATCTTCCTCCCAATACTGGCTTGAAGCTATATCTAATCCTAACACGATATCTGTTTCTAAATTATAACCGCTTGATTCAACAGTTTCACATAATAGTTCTAGAGCAATTTCGTCACTTGGCATATTTGGAGCAAATCCCCCTTCATCACCAACTGATGTTGTCGCTCCTCTTTCATAAAGTATTCTTTTTAAAGTATGATTTATCTCACTGCCAGCTCTAACTTTTTCAGAAAATGATTTTATTCCTATTGGAATAATCATAAATTCTTGTATACTTAGAGTGTTATCAGCATGAGCGCCTCCGTTCAGGATATTAAATAAAGGTGTTGGTAAAGTTAATAATTGACTCTCTATCTGATTTAAATATTTTGAAAGAATATCATTAATATAATTATAGAGTTTTCTATTTTGGCTTAGTGCAGCAGCTCTACAGCAAGCAAATGATACCGCTAGAATTGAATTTGCACCAAGTTTGGATTTGTTTTTTGTTCCGTCAAGTTCGATAAGAGTTTTATCTATTTCTTCCTGATCTAATACATCTAACCCCTCTAATTTATTAGAAATTTTGGTCTTTATGTTTTCAACAGATTTTAATACTCCTTTTCCAGAATATCTTGATAAATCATTATCTCTAAGCTCAAGAGCTTCGTATATACCTGTTGATGCGCCGGATGGTACAGAAAAAGTACCTTTTATACCATTTTCTAAAGTTACTTCCGCCTCGACTGTCGGTTCGCCTCTTGAATCAAGTATTTCGCGGCCAGAAATACTTTTTATTGTTGTGTCCATAGTGAATTAATTTTAACAGATTTGTTATCAATGTAAATAAAATCAAGATACGTTATTTGAGCTATGTTTTCTTAATTAATATACTATACATATTTTCTAATTCTTGATCGTCTGTGAAAGGGATTATGATCTTACCTCCTCTTGTTGATCTGTATATCTGCAGTTTATTATTATATATTTTTCTAAGTTCTGTTTCGTAACTTGATGTTTTTTTGTCAGTAACTGGAATATATTCTTGTCTTGGTTTTCTGCGGTCTTCAGTTAATCTTCTTACGAGTTCTTCTACTGCTCTAACACTTAGTTTTTCTTTTATAATCTTTCTAAAAGCAGCTAATATCATTTGAGGATTATTAAGCCCGAGTAATGCTCTGGCGTGTCCTTCGCTTATTTTGTTTTCAAGCAGAGCTTTTTTTACAAGATCTGGTAAATTCAAAAGTCTGATTTTATTTGCAACAGCAGGTCTAGATAATGCTATCTTTTTAGCTATTTCGCTATGTGTCATTTTGTAATTATCTACAAGCTGTTTAAAAGCTAATGCTTCTTCAAGTGGATTTAAATCCTCTCTTTGGATATTTTCTACAATTGCCATTTCGAGCATTTGTTGCTGACTGGCTTCTTTGATTACGCAGGGAATAGTTTTGAGCCCGGCGAGTTTTGCAGCTCTCCAGCGTCTTTCTCCAGCTATAAGTTCGTATTTATTCTCACCTTTTTGGGTTACAATTAAAGGTTCTATAACACCATGTTCGCGTATAGAGTCAGCTAAGTCGAGTAAGGTTTCCGGCTTTATCTCCATTCTAGGCTGAAATGGATTAGCCTTTATTTCGTCTATTGGAAGGTTTGGAATATAAGAATGATCATCTTTAACGATTGAATCATCTGATATTAAGGCAGAAAGTCCTTTTCCAAGTGCTTTATTACGATTCATGTTTATTTTTTATAAAAACTTAATTATTTTTTATTGCAAATACACATAGAAATCTTTTGCTATCAAACATAGTTTCTAGGATTTTAAAATCTTTAGAAATAATATCTTTAATTTCATCTTCTGTAAATATAAGGTGAGTTACAAAAGGATTTCCTATCTGTGTTGGCAATGTTACAAATATTATTCCTCCAGTTCTTAAAATGCGGTTGCATTCTTTTAGTGTAAATTTTAAATCATCTACAGTTTCATAATGTAAAGTATCAATGGTAATAATTGCACTAAAGATATTTTTTTTAAATGGTAGGCTTTTGTGGAAATTCCCAACTATAAATTTAATTTTCAAGTTTTCTCTATCAGCCCATTTTTTAGCTAATTCGATAGCTGTTTTCGAAAAATCCAAGCCAATTACCTTAAAATCATTTTGCGCAAGTTTTATACAGTGTCTTCCGCTTCCGCATCCTAAATCGAGTACAAGGTTAATGTTGTAAGATTTAAACCTAGCGATTACCTTATCTATATATTCGTGAGATTCAAGATAAAATCTTCCTCTTTTTATATAAAATTGTTCCCAAGTATTTTTACTCATGTTAATTTTATGAAACATTATAACAGTGGTAGTAAATTATTTAAAGAAGTGTTTAAAAAATATCTAGATATTTGAAATCTTTATCAACACCTTTAACTAATTCTAAATTGTCCAAATCTTTTTTTTCTTTTATCCATATATATTGTGTATGCTCTTTTGGGTCTATTTGAACTTTATTACTTTTTGTTTTTACAAGGATTAGAATGTTTATCCATCTCTCTTTATCTGTAAGTGTAATAAAAATTTTTCCAAATTTAATAATTTCTCCTTTAAGGCCAGTTTCTTCTTTCATTTCTCTATGTGCTGCTTCTTCTACACTTTCATACTCTTTAATAAAACCTGAAACAGTTTGCCATTTGTCTGGAAAAAATCTTCTTTTAGAAGTTCTTTTTAGCAATAAATATTTATTCCCATACTGCACAACAACAATTACGACGACAAAGCTTTTTAGAGTTTTACTTTTTATTCCCAATATTTTATAAATAATAATATTTTTATATTTTTCTTAAAACCAATTAAATCTACTTTAAATCGAGCACAATTATTTCAGGGAAGTTACCTATAAACCTCATTCGTGTAAAGCATTCGCCTACTCCGGATGATATATATATTTTTTTATTATAATAATTTTGAAAACCTTTTAAAAATTTTGAAGAAAGTTTAATATTTCTTATAAAAGGGCATAAAGGAATAGTAAAAAAACGAAAAGTGTTGCCATGAGTATGTCCTGCTAATATAAGGTCTGTTTTATTGTTACTTATATGTTTAACTGTATCCGGATTATGAGTAAGTACTATTATAGGGTACTTGCTATTAATCTTACTAAAGGCTTTTTCTATATTTACTTTTCCTGACCATAGATCATCAATTCCTATGATATTAAGTATATTGTATTTAATTTTGATTTGTTCACTACAGTTTCTTAATACTTTAATATTAAGAGTTTTAAGATAACTTACTAAGCTATTTGCAATCTTATAATAAGGTTTCTCAAAAGGAAGATCCATATCATAATCATGGTTCCCTATCACAGCAAGAGTTGGATATTTTGCACCTAAGTTTTTTAGGGGTTTAAGATATTTAAAAGTTTCATAACGACCTGTAATAAAATCACCTCCAATTAGAATTAGATCAGGATTTAGTTTATTAATAGTATCTGTTATTCTATTAATAAAACTTGATTTTTTAAAAGGTCCTATATGAAGATCGCTAAAGAATACAATTCTTATTCTCTCTTTTAGATCTCTTATATTAAATCTTATATGTTTAGTAATTACAATGTTTGGTTCTATAAATGCACCGTATATTGATAGAAGACATAAAGTAAGTGATGCTATAAATATTATGTCATAGAAGTGATTTAAAAATAAATGATATTTGAACACAAGAGAAAATATATGCGGTGCAAAAATTAAATTAATAAAAACAGCATCTTGAATAAATATTAATATCTTGGGGTTAATATTGAATTTTCTTTTGTAGAATTTTGATAACATTAAAGTTCTTATCCGAATCTCTTGATAAATTCATCAGCTAAGTTTTTGTAGGCTAGAGAACCAGGAGCATTTTTATCATATAGCACTATAGGCTTGCCATAAGAAGGTGATTCACTTAGTTTAACATTTCTTGGTATAACTGTATCAAATACTTTTCTTTTAAAGAATTTCCTTACTTCATTTTCAACTGCTTTTGATAAGTTTGTTCTAGCATCAAACATTGTTAGTACTGCTCCCCCAACCTGTAATGTTCTATTTAAATTTCTTCTTATCATTTCAATTGTTCTAGCAAGTTGTGTGAGACCTTCCAACGCAAAATATTCAGTTTGAATGGGTATAATGATTTTTTGTGCAGCTACAAGGGCGTTTATTGTTAAAAGTCCGAGAGAAGGGGGGCAATCTATAAATACATAATCATACTGTTCGTTTATATCCCTTAATGCTCTTTTAAGCAGAGACTCTCTTGACATTTTATTTACAAGTTCAATTTCAGCACCAGCAAGATTCAAACTCGATGGTATTAGGAATAAATTTTCTATTTTGGTTGAGACAAAAGCTTCTGAAATCTTATTTAGTCCAATAATTACTTCATATATAGTAGGCTTCTGACTATTAATCGTTCTACTACTATTATTTTGATAATCATCAATGGTTTTGTTGGAATATCCTATACCAGAAGTCAGATTCGCCTGGGGATCTAAATCTACAAACAGCACCTTTTTCCCTTTCTTTGCTAGAAATGGCCCAAGGTTTAATACTGTAGTTGTTTTTCCAACGCCGCCCTTTTGGTTTGTAAAAGAGAAAATCATAAATTAAAAACTAGCATATATAAGATATAGAATTATAGGAATTTAATTCTTCGTATTTATTACCTTTGATTGTTCCAAAATTATCAAGTGGCCAATATCTAAAAAATACTTTTCCTTTCATCTGGGATCTTTTAACAAATCCTACTATTGAACTTCTAGAATCAGTACTGTTATCTCTATTATCTCCGAAGACTATATAATTGCCATCTGGTACTTTTATCATTTGACCTTCTGTTAGAAAATTGCCTGATTCTGTTCTCTGACTTTTGGATAAATACGTTTCATTTAATTTGACATTATTTACATATACACTGCCATCTTTTACCATAATTGTATCTCCTCCTGCTGCAATAATTCTTTTTATAAAATCTTCTTGAGACAGAGTATGTTTAAATATTACAACATCTCCCCTTTTATAATCGCCTATTATATTTTTAAGTCCGGTATTGCCTACAAATTGGATTACTTTATTGGTTAATAGTAGTTCTGAATCATGGAAATTAGGTTCCATGGATTGTCCATGTACCTCATTCGGTGTTGCTATAAAAAGATATATTACGACACATATAGAAAGAGCTACGACTATTGTCTGGAGTAGATCAATAAAAACATTTGATTCTACAGTTTGAACTTCAGGTTGTATAAAAGGATTATTTCCATCCATAATTTATAAACTAATATTGTAATAACTTTAAAGTATACTATTGATAACATTTTGAGTAAAGAGACGTTCTGAGAAGCGCCGAATTTTCAAAGAGACCTATTGTACCAGGTTACTATACCATTCTTCAAATATTTCTCTCTTATGTCTATTACTTCCTTTTTATTATTGGATAAATTATAAATATAAAATTCTTCTAATGAGAATTGATACACAAATTCTATGCTGTTTTCAGTTTTACATTCACTTTTTTGGCATTTATCAATCTTTGCAACTATCAATTCGTTTTCATTTAACCAAATTGGGAATGCAAAGTTTTCTTTTATTTCGTATAACTCTTTTTTATCTAAATTATATATATAACTTTTACCTAAAGTTTGTAATTCCCAAAATGCAACCTTTTGATTTAAAATCTTTGGATTATATGATAAATCTAGTGTATTTGTTAACTTAGATGATTTTTGGGTATTTATATCGAACTCATAAAGAAAACCGCTGTTTTTATTAGAATATTTTCTATAAATAACATTATTATTTGAAGTCCATGCTGGCATTGTAGAATCTTCTATTTGAGCTACTTTCTCTCCTTTTAATGAATAAATATAGGTTACAAAGTTGAATCCTTCTTTACTGAATGTGTTTATATATAATAATTTTTGATTATCAGGGGAAAACGATAATGTTATACTATCCTCAACAAAACTTATGTCTCTGCTTCTTGAATATGGTATTTTGTCAATTAGTAATTCTTCTTTAGTATTTACATAATATATTTCAATTTCCTTATTCTGTTTATTTACCTTTGAATAGGCATAGTTATTTGGATCCAACCATGTAAGTTTTTCCAGTTCAACTGATGAGTCGTATACTTTATAGTATAGGACTTCTTTTTTCTTATAATCATATTTAATAATCTTGCATGTCATTTGTTCGTTTTCTAACTCGCATTTGATAAATCCGAGGATTTCTTCGTTTACTAATTGTATATTGGTAATTTTAAGACCAATTGTTTTAGAAAAATTTGTTATTTGTTCAACCTCACGTCCAAATTTATTGGCTTTGAAAATATTAAATCCATCAGTATAAAATATTACATCTTTTAATTCTTCCGGTACTTCGGTAGTTTCGTCTGGAATAGTTTCTTCTTTTTGAGTTATAGCTCCAAGAACTTCTTCGTTTTCTTTATCTTTATTAGATGATTTGTTTGAAAAATGAAGGTATAAAATAACTACTAAAGAGACAAGCAATATAGTTAATGCGGAAACGATTAAAATTACTAAACAACTTGAATTATCTTTGGATTTAAGGGGATTGTTTATTTTCTTATTTTGATTTATAGGCTGTACTGGATTTGTATTTTGGACATTTTGGGTTGAAACATCAGGATTTTGTTTTTCACTTTGTATTGTAAATTCTTGCATTAGAAGATTATGAAAAATATTTTATATTATTATACACTAAATATTATAATGAAATGAAAATTAAATAAACAAGATTTTTAAAACTTAATATTACTTTATAATTACATACCTGCTTTTAACCTAGCAGTAACTTTACCTACTAAGTTGGATATCCTACCTGCATAACCTTGGAAAAATCTTTTAAGATAATGTTCACCTTCTGTTTCAGTAGAAAAGACGTAGTATAAACAAATTAATTCATTTATTCCCAAAAGTGTAGAGCATCTAGTGCCTGGAATATCAGATTTTTCTAATTCACTTAAATCCCATAAAGATAAAACTGTTACAGAGTCCTCAACCCTTCGCGAACATTCATTTTGAATTTCTTTATATGTAATCTGTGTAACTCTTCTTTCTAAAGCATATGTAGTTTTAGGTATCATATTAGATAGTTCTTCAGCGGTTATTCCTGATGAATAAACACATATTCCTCTTAATAATTTTAACATAAATAAAGTATCTACTAACCAAGATCTTTCTTGAGGTTTATTTAGTGCAGTTCCTATAGAGTCTAAAAATATCGGTAGACTATAGAATTTTATCTCCTTACCATCAGAGCTTGAAAGACGAAATGTTTCTGAACTCTCAGGACCTGTTAATGACATTTTGAAAATGACAAGGGATATAGAGGTTTATTTGAGTTTCTAGAAAAGAATCTCATACCTATCTCGTATGAATTATGTCAAGTTAAAATAATTGAATACAGCTGGAAAAGAGGTTATAGTTGGGTTCAAACATGTTTATTGCTTGGAGTTGCGGACTTGGAAAGTAGTCTAAGAGATCTTCAATGGGGTGATGTGAAATTCGTTGTTATAAAAAATTCGGATGGTACAGTAAATTTAAAAGGTAAATCGGGATTAACCTTTATTAATAACACTTTAACTACGCAACGTATATATCCTGGTGAACATGAGAAATATTTTGACTTATATCCATCTAGTTGTCCTAAAGATTTAATAAGTGGAAAACCAGCTATTTATTTTTATGCTGCAAGTGAGGATAGAAGGTTAAATCGTCATCCTATTTTAAAGATTGAACTATCTGAAATAATAGATGCAGAAAATTTACCAGATACAATTTATGGCTTTAGAACAGGTCCTATAAATGGAAAATTCGGTGAGACCGGACCTTATCAAATACATCCAAGCTGGAGAAATGTTGGTGCAGAAAGAGCTGCTTTATTAGGTACTCATAATTATGCACAATATTATCCTCATGTCTATAGATTTGGTGAAGAACAAATGACTGTAGCTAGTTTAATTTTAAATATGGAGGAGTGTCATTCTGTAAGAGACTATCTACGTTGCTTGAGGTATTGGAACACAAACAAAGGGTGGTGTGAAAAGATAGTTAAAGGAGCAATTAGGTATTATAATCATGAATATTTGAAGGAACTTTATACTAATATTGATGTTTATTTACCAGCAAATTATATATCTGACTCTATTCCAAGAAATTTACCTGAATAAATACGTATAATAATTTATAAATACTTTTTTGTAATAGATTAAATTTTGTGAGTAAATTTATAATATTTTTAGTAATTAAGGATTGAAGAGGAAGGAGAGGGAGTGACTACGCTAGTGCTTTGTCACTTAAAATTCTCTTTTTTAGTATTGCTTTTCCTAAGCCAACCTTCAAATACTTTTCTAAATCTTCTGCCTTCTTTCTTGTTGGAACTACAATATATACCTTTAAACTTAACGGTCTATAGGCTTTTGTTGGTTGAGTTAAACCGTCCTTATGTTCTTTTAATCTCCTTTTTAGGTTATTAGTGGATCCGACATAAATAAAACTTCTATTTGTATTTTCAAGAATATAAACATACCACATAGATATATAATAATAAAAGCTTATAAAAATATCTATTTGTATATTATAGTTAGGTCAGACGAAGCCTTTAGCGTAGTCTGGGAAAGTCAGACGAAGCCTTTGGCGTAGTCTGGCGGAAGGAGAGGGATTCGAACCCCCGGTCCCGCGAAGCGGGACATCGCTTTTCGAGAGCGACCCATTCAACCACTCTGGCATCCTTCCTATTTATTTAACTTCCTTTAATTTTAGCAATAAAGTTTTTTAATAAAAACCTTCTTCTTTCTCTACCTTTACCCGTTTTTAGGAATTTTTCTTCATTTATTGCGTCAGATTTGTTTATGAATACTTCATAATACACTAATTGCCATGGACGACCCATAGAGGTAAAAGGTACTTCTTTATTATTATGTTGTTTTACTCTTTTACTAATATTCTGGGTGAGTCCAGTATAGAAATTATTTAATTTACTGCTATAAAGTATATATACAAAGTACATATTAAATTTACTTAATTAACATCGCTTTTCCCCGCCCTAGGCGGGTGCGCCTTGGGTGCAGAGAGCGACCCATTCAACCACTCTGGCATCCTTCCTATAATATTCTGGGTTATATATCAAAGAACTTAAAAAGTTGTCAACCCCCGTTGAGCGGGGCTAATTCTATCTAAGCTTCGACTTCGTTTTACTTGTCTCAGCTTGATCTTATTGAGCACTCTGGCATCCTTCCTAATATTAAATTTTCTTGCACAAGACAATTACTCCGCTTGCATTTTCTAATTTATCTACAAAATTATCTGTATGCCATTTAGTCTTTTTTTGTTTTACCATGTATTCAGTTATTGGTAATGAAATATGTTCTTCTAAATATAATGCCAATTTCGGCATATAAGACAAAAAAAGGGTCGCAATATTTTTGTATATTTTCGATGTTGAAGGATTATTCATATAGAAACTTTTTATTTCATATCCATGTTCAATTATTTTGTTATAAAGTTCAGATGGATTATATCTCCTAACATGGTTAACTTTTTTATCAAATTTTGTCCAGTATTTCATATTTAAAGGAACCGAAAAAGAAAAATGAGCTTTTGGTTTTAAAACTCTGTAAACTTCTCGTAAAACTTTTTGATCTTCCTCGATATGCTCTAGGACTTCAGAGGCATTTATAAAATCGAAAAAATTAGAGTAATATGGCATTTCCCCTGCATCTCCACAATGACATATTCCACCTTGAGCTTCTAGTGCTTTTAAAGCAGTTTGACTTATATCTAAAAAATAAGATCCTTTAATTGGGATTCGAGGTCTTATACCGCATCCAATATCAAGTAGTTTTGAATTTTCTTTTGGAATTATTTGCTCAAATTTTTTCCACGTATTCCAAAATTTGCAGTTTTTTATTTTTTTTATATGCCATAAATTTGTATAAAACTTTTTATTTCTTAAATATGGTGACATAAAAATATTTCAAGTAAAACTCAAAATTAAAGCTATTAATAATCCGTAAAGTAATTTTTAATATTAGGACTGTCTATGAATTATAATAGATTTCTATTATTTGTAAAATGTGATTATAGATATTTTTTCAATTTCAAAGCTAATTTTTTATCGTTAAATGCAATATGCGTTTCAATTCTCCATGGTTTAAATTTGTTTATATGCTTTGAAAAACTTTCGTTATGTCCCCTTAATCTTTTTTCTAAGTTTGTAGTAAAACCAACATATATTCGACTTGGATTATTTATCCTTTTGAGAATGTAAACGTAATATATAATAAAATTGTAATAAATTATTTCTCTGGTGGAATATTTTCTGGGTTTTGTGATGTTCAACTTCGTTCTACTACGCTGAGGCTACGTAGAGCTTCGTAGAACACTCATACTTCGTAAAAATTCTCTTGTTTTAAGAAATAAATGATTTGGCTTGCCATACGAAGTCCCGTTCTACTGGACGTAGTATGGTGCTCCCGAGAGGACTTGAACCTCTAACTACAGGATCCGCAATCCTGTGTTCTATCCAATTGAACTACGGGAGCGTTTTGATCTTTAAAAAGCTTTAATATTATATCAAATAAAGTATATAACTTTTAGGATTGTAAATAAGCAATTGAAGCTTATTTTTTTATGATGTCTTGTTGTGGGGGTGCTGGTTTAGTATTGACCTTTACAATATGTAGATATCTTTTTGGTTCTACAAAATCCCCGTCAGATATCTTAGAAATCCAGCCTTGTTTACCCTCAATTTCTTTATAATCAAGTTTTTCAGAAAGTAATTTAACAATACGGAATTCTTCATTATTATTTATTAATATCACTAGACGCGAAACAAAGGGAATCTTCGTTTCTATATATAGAATTTTTTGTCCAATTTTTTCTGCTAAATAAAACTTTTTTAAATCTTTCCATTTATATAAATCATTTATTGAAAATATCCCTTTATTTGTAATCTTATGTTTTACTGTTGTTGGTGGAATTGATCCAAGTAAGAATGAAATTAATACAATTACGCATATAACAATAATAACTATGAAATCCTGTAGAAATGCAAAGAATAGTATGAAAAGCAGTGCAATAATTGAGACTTTTAAAAACCATACTTTGTCTCTTTGCTTAAAAACTCGTGATAAAGACTGCCATTCAAAGATTGTTTTTTCAGGTTCATAAGTATCTATCTGTTTAAGTCTCTCTGATCCTTTTTGTGATTGTTTTATTTCTTTTTCTAATTCAGATATTTTTATTTTTAGTTCCTGTATTTTAGGGTCCATATATTTAATGTAAAATAATTAAGTTTTAGTAAATAAATCCTTTAATTTATTCTTCCCATTATTTTTATACTCTATTATAAGCACTATTGGAAATGGGAGTGCAAGCAAGAGTCCTATTAGAACTTTTATATATGTAACACTTTCTTTTGATCGAGAAATTTTATTAAATGCAGCTTTAATATATTTTGTTATTTTTTTACTTAGAATATTTTGAGATGTGGTTATATCTTGACTAGATCCTGTTTCAGGAAGAGAAAATTCATTTTTAGTAATTGAAATCAACTCAGATGTATGTTCTTCAAAACTCTCACTTGAATCATTTTGCCAGTATAAGATAGAATTAATTGAATAATTATCAGTTTCAACTGAATCGTTAATCTGCATTTTATAAATAAGTTCTAACATTTCGTCTTTTTTTAAATTTTTAAATTCCCATTTTAAAATGTTTCCTCCTTGAGGATTTTCAAACGTTTCTCCATTTAACTTGGCAGAACTCTCTAAATATTTAAAAGATTGGGGGATTTGTTCTTCAATAGTAACATTAAAAGCATTGGAGATGCTATTATTTGAAATAATTATTTTTACTTCGATTTCTTCTGAAATTTCATAAGCTCTTTTATTCGTTTCTTTTTTGATTGAAAGAACGGGTTCTTCTGTAACAATGTTTTCTTTAGTTGAAGTATTATTATTTATATTTATATCTGGATCAGAAGATATAATTGTTGCCGTATTTATAACTTTTTCATCAGGAATATTATCTTTTATAAAAGCAGTATAGGAAAGTTCTTTGCTTCCGCCTATTTGAAGTTTATCAAGCCGCCATGTAATACTATTTGATGAGACATCTGCATTTGAAGCGTTTACCGACTTTAAAGTGTTATTAAATTCGTCTGATACAACAATGTTATTTGCATCAGTGTAACCATTATTAGATATATTTAGAGTGTAGTTAATTATCCCGCCTGGGTATATAAAAGTTGAAGGTTGTGATGTTTTAGTTATAGTTAGATCTGGAGCATATGGAACATTAGTTATGTCTTTTGATTCTTGTATGTAGCCTGTTTGTGTTGATAATAAGACATTGTTTTCTATATCATAAATTCCTTCTAATAAATTTTTATCAATAAAACCAGAAAATTGTAAATTTAATTTATTTCCCCATGAACTATTAGTTGGTTCGTTTGAACCGTCTAATATATAGCCCTCTCCCCCGTTATCCCATGTTATTTGTGAATTAGTTGTTTTGCCGTTTTCATTAATGGAATTATTATTTATTAAAAACAGTTCATTTACAGAATCGACAACTTTAACACCATATGCATTTCCGCTACCTTGATTTTCTACTTTTATTTTATAATCAAGTAAATCATTTGGAAGTGCATAATCTTTATTATCACTTATACTTAAGCTTAAAATAGGTGCATGGATATTTGTAATTACATTTTTACTGTTTACCTTGTTTCCAAGACTATTTGTTACCTCTGCTATTAAATCTATGATATCAAGATCTTTTACACTTTCTTTTAACATAAGGGAAAATGTTAAATAGTAGCTTTCCTGACAAAGCACATGGCCAATGTCCCATGAAAGATCATTGCCTATATACCTGCCTTCTATAGAATAGTTCTCTAAGGTTGCATATTCATTTGTCCTGCTTAAGTTGATATTTACTTTTGTATCGTAAGATGTAGTATTCGAATCTTCAGATAAACTTCTATATAAATAAGTAATGTCATTTTCTCCGGGAGATTTATAAATACTATTTACATCAGAAAGAGATATTTGTTTGAGGGTTTCGTAATCTGTATATGTGTTAAAATCGACGGATATGATCTCTACTCCAAAAATTCTTAGTTCAACAGCTTTATTAATAGCGCTCTCTTTTGCAAATTCCATTTGTGTATTATTACTTTCGTCTTTGGGTCTGTCAAATTCTCCATCTGAAAAAAGGATAATTACTTTTTTTGCTTTTGCATTTGAGTAATTTCCAGAAAGTTCCTGCTTGGCTGTTTCTAATCCTTGAGTTAAATTGCTAAGTCCGCTTGGATATAAATCTGCAATTGATGTACTAAGTTCTACTTTAGAATTTGAAAGATGTGATTTTACAATTGCAGTATCATTAAAAGTTACAATTCCTGCCTGATCGAGTGAAAAATCTAATGAATCAATAATATAAGTTAAAGTAGTTTTAATATTTTCTAAATTTTTAGACATGCTTCCTGAAGTATCTAATAAAAGAACTATATCAAGCGGGGAAGTCTTGCATTCTGTATCGTTTTTTACTTTTACTCTGTAATTTAATAATTTATTTTGAATTTCAGGAGCATCTTTTTGAATATCTTTTTTATCAACACTAAACTCACAAGAAAGATCTATTGCTTCTTCACCTGTTTCTGGAAGAAAGCTAAAGCCCGTTTTAAATTTAATTGGAATTATTAAAAGAATTATTCCTGCAATAAACAAACAAAAAAGAATTTTATATTTAAAGTTATTTTTATACAGTTTCATTAAGAGCTTATAAATATGTAGAAAAAAGGACTTAAATAAATCCTAATATCAATATAACATAAAAGTTTAAACGGTGGAAGAGATTGTTTAGATTGCAGACATCCCGTAGTATGGAATACATCACGCTGAGTGTGATACATCTCACAAAAGTATTATAGAAGTTTAAAAATTTAAATTTAATGTTATTAATTTTTAGGGATGAAAGGTAGAAAAATCGTGGGTGTGGGAGAATTGTGTTCATACTTTATCCCGTATAAAGGGACTACGTATGATAAAGGTGAAGGTTAGTTAGCTTGTTCTCTGTAGTTTTCCGCCAAAGGCGGACTGCCTCTGGCATGTAACGAAGGAGGGACTTTAATTCTCCCACGCTTTCTTGCCTGCCTCGTATTACGGGGCCTGCCGAAGCTTCTAATAAGCGTAGGTACGGTTAGGTACCTTTTTATAAAAAAGGTACAAAGGAAATTAACAAATTGTTTTCACAAACTAATTTCTTCTTAAATAAAAGTACTAGATTATTTTTCCCCTGCTTCGTACCGTATAATGGAACTACGTGAAGGTAAAAATTCGTTCGTCCTACATTGTTGATTTACAACTACTACGGATGACAAACTTACGGTTAATCCTGCTAAGGCGAGGATAAATATCTTTACATTTTTATACAATGATAACCTTATAGGTTCTTTATATATAATAACATTCTCAAAATAATCAATGGGATTTGCTAATATTGATTTAAGTATTTTTTACTAAGCTTTAGGGAAAATATACTTTACAGCCTAAATTTATATCATATACTTCTTTAACGTGTTTTTACCAAGAACAAGTAGAACTTCTGACTTAATGAAATCTACTGCGATTTCAAGCCTGTCTGAATACGAATAGCTGAAATTTTTATTCTCTTCCTCTTTCTGCTTTGCTAGTGATTTTAATAAATTTACTAAGTTTATAGCATCTTCTATTTTACCTGTATTCATCTTCTCTTTAGAAATGAAATCTAGAGTTATGAGTGTTTTTTTATTTATTTTTTGTTTTTTGTTTAAACTCTTTAGAGCTTTTTTTAAAGCGTTTCTAGATAAAGGGTATCGAAGACCCATCTCCTCTGCTTTCGGTATTGGTATAGAAACTGTTACTTGCGAATTAAAAAACTGAATTTTCAGATACTTAACTTTTTCTTTGTTTATATTTTCGTTAAATATATCTATTATTTTACCTGCTCCATGTTTTGGATATATTACTTTTTCTCCTTTTTTGAACATTTTATAATAATTGAAAAGTCAACGTTTATATTTGATTTAGTAAGTAATATACATTATATCATATTTCAGGAAAATAATTCACTACTTAGCGGATAATTTGATTAAAAAAGTGGACGGATCAATTCGACCGAAGTCTCATTTCACCGTCCAATTGAATACTATCAAGTATATAATTATTTGTCAAATGCTTAAGAATTTTCAACAGAATATACTACTTGTTCGATATTTTTAATATCTATTATTAGATCAGTATCAGTTTTATTTAACAAATCGGATTTTACGAAATCCTCAAGGGTAAATTTATTTGCAGAACATCTTATACAATCAGGTTGTTTAAAAGCAACAATGTTGTTGTTATCTATCCAAAGAGGGTAATTCGTCTGGTCTTTAAGTCTCTTAATTTCATTTACACCTATTTCATAAACCCATATAGTAGAAATCCCGCTGTTCCAATCATAAGTCGAGTAAGTAAGTTTACTTTTATCAGGTGATGGCCGGAAATTGAATGCGCCAACTATTCTGTCTGTAACTTTCGTATCTTTATCGCTATCTAATGGCCTTAGATATAGATAATCATCTTTTTTGTAATAAATTAAATTATCATTCATAAAAAAACCAAAGGTTGGAGTGATGTTTTTTTCTCTATTTAAATTAAGTATGATATTTCCTTCAAGGTCAAGAATTGTAATAGCTGGCTCATTTTCATTTACGAGTGTATTTACTGCCATTATTTTTTTATCATCGGGTGAGAAACGGATATAAAGGCTGTCATTTATGTCGAGAGCGCGTGATAAATATGGAATAGATGCTATATTTTGATTTGTGCTTAAATTAAAAATGTTTAAATCAAGAGAACTTTTATTATCTACTAGAAAAGCAAACATATCCCCTTGATGAGACCATCTCATATGAACAATTTTATTTTTGGGGATTTCGAGCAGTTTTAAAGAAGTTTGATCTTGTAAGTTAAAGTTTTCAAAAATTGTAAGATTATTCTGGCTTTTAGCTATTGTTAATTCATTTTTATTCTTCCATGCGAGGTTCTGATATTCCAAATTTCTTCCTCCGTCTTGGAAAATTTGAGTGTTTTGACTGCTTAAAAAATCATATATCCAGACACTATTATTTTTTATATAACCTATCTTATTAATGGGGTCGGATTGTAAATTTAATTCTTCTTTTTTTGTTTCTTTGCCTAGGACGTCTAAATTATTTGTAGTATTTTGTTTTTGGATGCTTGCATTCAATCTGAAATAAACAGAAAGACCTATAATTATAGATACAAAAAAGCCTAAGCATGTAAATAATGATAAGATTTTTCTCTCATTTTTTTCAATTTTAGATTCGTTTTCTAAAATCTCTTTGGAAATCGGGGGCGTTTCAAGCGAATTATCTTGTGTTTTAAAAACTTTTATTTCGTCCATCTGGAAGTAAACAAATGATAAGCGATTATAGATTAGAAAGAGTATATAAATCAAGATAAATATTAGTTTATTTTGCTCATGAATTCCTTATGCTATATTGTATAAGTTATTATATTATTATTAATACATATGAAAGATGATAAAAGTGCAAAGGAGATAAAAAGTTTATCTCAAGAGGATTATTTAGCTTTATTGAAACTTGATATTATTGACGTTGTGGGTTTACAGGATGAAAAACGCGAAGAGGTTATAAAAGTTTTAATCAAGATAAATGAGTTATCGTGGACTTTATTCTTTATAGCTCAGGGAAGTAAGTTGGATGGCGCAGATTTAAATGCTCTTCAGGATCTAGCAAAGGAGAAAAAATTTAAAAAACTTGATGAATTCCTTCATAAGAAATATCCCCAGATAGAATACAATATAAGTTACTACGCGCTTTTAGCTAAAGAAATGGTGATCGCCCAAAATCTAGGCAAACTTATGGCAATAATAAAGAATTTAAATATAAAAGACAAAGATATGAATTTAAAAGAAGTTGAATATCTGGCAAATTTGGTAAGAATGAGGAAGTGGGAAGAATTTAGCAAAAGATATAAAGTTTTAAATAAAATTAGGAAAAGTTTAAATGAATGAGGTAATACAACAACCAATATATCTAGGGGTTGAAGAATTAAAATTTACACCTTTAAATGAAAGACCAGATTGTGTTGGAGTAGCCTGGTTAGAAATAGAAGGTTATAAAAAATTAAAAGAAGAAAAACATCCTAATGATCAAGTAGATAGAGAGCGAAGATTGTCACGTTGCTTATTTCGGGAAGTATTTCCAGTTAGGCAGTTAATAAGACAGGAATTATCAACTGAACCTGATTTTGAGAATTTAAGATTATTATGTACTGTACTACTAGATCTTAAAATTGCTTTGCGCCCAAATTCAGGAAGTAATATAGAAGCAGAATTTAATAGTGTTTGTATACAATTAGATAAGATTGGAATTGTTAATATAGAATCATTTTTAACAGAATATTTTGGTTTACAACAAGTTAGTGGTAACGAAGTTAAAGTAGTCTATGGAGCTTTGAATATGTTAATCGATACCGGTACTTACTTATCAGATAAGCCTATAGGAGTTTCTTATCTTAATGCTGCTACATATCTAGACACTAGAGATAATCCTGAAAGTAATAAGTTTAATAACTATATAAGAGATACTGAAAAAACAAATGTTGATGGTTTATTTAGACGTATGCCATATTCTAATGAAATACATTATCCAGCAAAATTAGATGAACTAAGAAAACAATTAGTTGAAATAAAAGGGTTAGCGTATATTCTCAGAGCAAGATGTTTAGTAGATACTGATGATGAAAGAGGGCAAAGAATACGGGATATACAAATTCATTATCATCAAGCAAGGGGTTCTTTGGTTGCTGTTGGATTAAATGGAGAAAGTATAGAGAAATTTTTAATGGATTATTTTGGATTTACTGAGAGAATGGAGGGAAAAGAAGTAGAAGGAGCACCATTACCACCTGTAGAAACACCTATACCTATAGAACCTAGAGGAGAATCAAGAGTAAGGGTTGAAGTTCATCAACATCCTCCTGAGGAGCCGATACCACCTAATTGCCAGGAAGTCTTGGTTAGACTTGCAAATACAGAAGAAGATTTACCGGAACATCCAAGAGGAATGAATTGGGAGATAGCTTTGTCTATTTTATCGGAAGACTTACAAGTTGTTATAAATGGTGAAAGAGCTGAAGGGAATTTTGGAAGAGAAGTTATAGCGGTAGTTGGTGTATTGAATGAATTACACTTAAAAGATGACGATATAAGAAAGGCAGATCATAGTGGAAAAAGAGTATTTGAAGTGACTCGCGAATTAACTTTAATGAAATCAATTGCTTATAGAATGAGATACCGTAAAGATCAGATGGTTGGGGAAAGTGACATAAATGAGCATGGCGGAAAAGCAGTTAGAGGTTTACAAAAAATGTTTCCAGAGTTAGATGTAGCAAGATTTTTAAACATTTATTTTGGGTTTAGGGAAACAAAAACTCCAGAAGTAGAAACAGAAGAAGTAACTGATTATCTAGGAAGACTTCCAGGACAAGCACGGGGATTAGTAATAGGGTTGGCACAGTTAAGAGAAGATGATGTGAATGTTTTTGCTGGAAATGTTTATAGACTATACCAACCTGATGAACAAGATCAAATTGTTAATGGATCTGTCCTTGTAGGAGATCATGCTTATACTATAAACATTACTAGAGTACCAGGAGAAGGATTGCCCGAAGGAATAGATAGAAATGAAGCAGTTGTTTTTCAGATACAAGAAGGAAATAGAACTGAATGTATTTTAGTTGATGGAAATAACCGAGTTTATATACAAAGAAGTATTGATGGAGAACAGGGATATCTAGTATTAGGAGAAGCTAGTGATATTTTAGAGGGATTTATTGAAGATGTAAGAGCTGAAGCGGAAACAAGAACAGAAGCTAGAACTATAAGAGAGTGGTTTGATACTTTAAGATTTGAAGCAGCAAAGCCGGAGGATGAAAGTTTGAAAGGAAGAATTGATAAGGAGAAAGTAGATGTAATAAGAGATTTTTTATTAGCTATATATCAAGAAGAAGAATTTAGGCCTTATATTAAACATTTTTTAAATACAGGAGAATCGGGAAGGGGGGAAGATAGATATATAGAGCTAAGATATGGAGGGGAAAATTATCATGTTTCTTTTAACAGACCTCACGAGAGTAATAGTTGTTTAGTTGTAAGCGTTTTAAGAGTAGATAGAGAGGAAGGAGCTGTTATTTTACATATTGATCAAAATAGAAATGTAACAGAAACAAATCAAGCAGATTTTATTAGGGTGATAAATACTTTTCTCAATAATCGAGTAGGAGCCACTTCAGAACAAGCTGATGCTTCTTTTTCAGTAGAAACTGCACAAGGACTTGCAGGGTGGTTTGGGTCACTGCAGTTTGGAAGGGAAGAAGAGAGAAAAGAGGAACTACCTAGAGTTGATGATATACCGCAACCAAGAGATGGTGTAATTATACAATTAGGAGATTCTTTATACAGAAGAGAGGTTATTCCTAGATTTCCAGTAGATGAACTATTAGATATTTTAACTAGAGATGAGCAAATAAATCCTGTAACGAGGACTTGTTTAAGATTCCTAACACAAAAACCTATTCGAGTCCCAATCACTTTTATATCACTTGATAGATCTACTGTAGAGTTTGAACTTGCTTTTTCAAGACTCAATGATGGTTCAGTAAGATTTGAAATAAGTTATAGGTCAAGTAGTGAAGATAAGATTGAAAGTAATACTAATGCAATTGTTATCTTTAGGAAGGATGGAAGCATTATTGGGGAAAATGGTGAGGATTTAGATATATCAAGTAGTGGAAGGTGTAGTACTATATTTGATATTTTTAGAATTTATTCTATTGGTTTTAGTAAGTTAGCTGGATGTAAAAGCCAAAGTATTAAGGCTTTAAATGAATGGTGGAAAGTTACAATAGAAAGATATATTGAAAGTCGTATTGCAACATTTCCTCTAGTAACGAGAGAGTTTATTGGAATAAATACATTTAATTTTGGAAGAGACTATTTAAGTACAAAACATGCAGATAAAAGAATTCAATTAAAATGGGGTATTGCTTTACGTTATGAACGAACTGACCTTTTTTATTCAAGAACAAATGGAAATGGAGTAAGATTTTCATTAGAAATGAATGGAGTTGATTATCACGTAGTAATTGGGAGAAATAGAACTGTGGATTTAGATCCTTTGTATGAAGGAGGTGATATTAAGGCTTCGCACGAAGCTTTTGATATGGTTATTGCTCAAGCAAGAACTATAGCTATGGGTAAATCTTCACAAGATCTTAAAACGAGTATAACCCGAGAACAAGCTCAAAAGCTAGTTGCGTGGTATGATAAATTGATATGGAAAGAAGAAACAGGTGGAGGAGATGCTGGAGGTAGTTCTCCTCCAGGTCCGGGAAAACCACCGCCACCAGGGGGAGAAGAATCTGATGCGGTTGAAGCTGAAATACCTGAAGGTTTTCCTAAAGCAACGAAAGGTTTTTTAGCTATAGATCCAGGATTTGCGAAAAATTTTATTGAAGGTGTTGCACAACCTGATAGAGTTGATTTTGGTATTACTATTAAATGGTTAGGAGAGCTGCAGATAGGTAATTTTACTATGCAATATGCTAGGACTGCTAATAATGAGGTAAGACTAGTGTTGTCAAATACGGGTAATTTGACATTTCATCATGTAATAATAAGAGGGGACGGAACTATTATTTCAGATCCGACTTGGGATATTGATTTTGATGCCACTAGAAGAGATAGAAGCTTTCGAGAAGCTAGAGAAGCTTTTAATGCGTTTGTTGCTCAAGCAAGAAAAGTTGCAGGAGGTCAAGCTGATCCAAATATAACTCAAGCTCAAGCTCAAGCTCAAAGGTTAGCTGATTGGTATGATAGATTGATATGGGCGGAAGAAACAGGTGGAGGAGAATCTGATGCTGGTGAAGCTGGTGAAGTTAAAATACCTGAAGGTTTTCCTGAAGCAACGAAAGGTTTTCTTAGGATAGATCCACAAAGATTAGTTAAAAGATATATAAATTGTATTCCACAATCTGATGAAGGTGATCCTCAACAGGAAAATCGTGGTGTAAAGTGGTTTGATGGTTTCAATATAGGTGGAAATGTAGTTGATTATTCACGAGCTGTTAATGATGGACTGAGATTTAGGTTGAGATTAGCGGGTCAAATGAACTGGCATCATGTTATTGTAAGGGGAAATGGGATTATAGTTTTAGATCCTGCATGGCCTAGCGAACAGATGCAGGAAAGTGATATAGAACTTGTTCGAAATGCATATAATATATTTATTGCTCAAGCAAGAGAAGTTGCAGAAGGTCAAGCTGGTATAACCCAAGAACAAGCTCAAAGACTAGTTGAATGGTATGGTAAATTGATATGGGAAGAAGAAACAGGTGGAGGAAATGTTGGAAGTAGTTCTCCTCCAGGTCCGGGAGAACCACCGCATGGTGGTCATAAAGATGGAGCACATCCTGAAGTTCTTTTAAGACTGACAGCTGAATATGAAGGAGAAATACCTGAACAAGTCAGACTATTACTTGATAGAGTTTTAGGAGATGAAAATGTTGCTAGATTTAATAGTATTAATAGTAGCAGACTTACAGTGGAACATTGTATAGAGCAGTTGAGGCAAGGAGAAGAAATAGTTATAGAATTAGGTTTATTACAGCCTATGAGGATAGTTTATCATTATAGAGCTAGACTTCAAGCTTTGGAAGACAATGGGGAAGTATTTTTCAGTGTATCTCTTGATGAATATACTGTTAGAGATAATCATCAGATAGTTGGTAATACTTGTACGATAAATATTTACCCAGATGGATTTATCACATTACCTGATGTTGAGGATAGGTTATCTATTTGGGAGGGTGTAATCCAATGGAGTTTAAGTGTTCGTTTAATAAAGCAATTAGACCCTACAAGTGCATCCAAATGTTGTAAAGAAAGAACAGCAGAGTTCTTAAGTAAATGGCAGGAAGAAATGATGAACTCTGTTTTTACTCTTAGATTTGTAAAAGCGGTAGATGATTTGGGTTTTTATAGATTAATGGCATCAGGTAGTAGTCGTGAAGATGTGAGTTTACGTGATGCTTTTACCATACCTGAATTATATAAAGTTAGTTTTTCAAGATATTCCATATATGATTTGCGTTTAGCAATTAATGATATTGGAAGAAATAGGACAGTAAATCTCATTGTAAGGCAGAATAGAACTGTTGTATTAGATGATGATTTACAACCTGGGCAAAATGCAACTGAAGCTCGAATAATTTGTGAAGATTTGTCAAAAGCACTTAGCCAATCTGCAGCAAAAACGCGAATAGGAGATAGAAATAGACCCGAAAGAGCGCCTATTTTATCTAGTTGGTTTGAAGGACTAGAATGGGGAGAAGTTCCTGTCGCTAGTGAAGCCGAAGTACCTGTTCACCAAGTGGTGATAAATCTTTTAGAAATATTAGATCAGAATAGAGATTTAATAAGAGATGCGGATGGAAATGGTTTTGAAGGTATTAATACAGGCGTATTAGAAGTTGGTAGAGAAGTAAGTTTAAGTTTTCAGTTATATGATATGCCATATGGGAATAGCCTATATCCCCTGAAAATAAATTTAACAAGAACAAAGAATAATTCAGTTAGTATTTTTTTTAGGATTGAATATCCAGGAGAAGTTATAGAAGATAGCTTTACAGTTTTACAAGAGGGAAAGATTTCTTCTGAAAGTATAGTTCATGTTAGAGAAATCATTGAAGCGTTAAGTAAACTACAAGAACATATAGATACACGTAGTTTAGATATTAGAGAAAATGTGCGATCTCAATTTCAAAAAGTTGTTTTAGATATTATTGAACGCTTGAGAACGGATATTTAGAGTCTATTGATCAGTAAACAATAGAAATAAATTATATAGTGATGAAATACTGTTGTGTGTTAGATAGGTTAAAATGTGAGAATTTTATACTTAATTTTGATATAATTAACTTTACTATATATTAACTAAAATAAATGGAAGAAGAACGACTACAACCAGATCCAGTTGAAGCAACCCCTTCAGGGGGAAGAGATACCTGGTTGGCGGAGATGACGCATATTACATATGTGGATCTTGATAGGATGGCGAAATTGAACGCAAGGCATCCAAAAGGTAGAGATGTAATAGAAGGAGTATTAGCTGCTATTGGAAATCCTGCTAAATGGTATATGAAGGTATTTGTTGAAGCATATGAGGTTTATAAACATATAGATGATCTCAATCCTAATTGCTCAATTCGGGATGTTGATGTTTTAATGAGAAGGATTATAGGAGAAAATCGGGCATTTTTTGGAAGAGCCTTTTTTAGAGGACTTGCGATTAGAACACTTACAGTTAATTTAGTTCCGTCTATTGCTGGAGTTGTCTTAATGGAAATACCACTATTAGTTATGTCGGGTAGTATAGCGTCTTTAGTTGCTGGAGCTAGCGCTTTGGGTATTGCAGGAGAACATATGGTACAAAGGTTTAGACAGAGAAAACAAGCAGAAGCTAGTAAACAAGCAGCACAGCCAACTCCTGTTCCACCAGAACCTGTTTCTGAAGCAGTTCCTCTTGAGGAAGAAATTCAAGCAGAAGTCACTCCAGCAAGAGAAAGTAGAATTGGACGAGCTGTTAGATATGTTCTTAATATACATTTAGGCCAAAGACTTGCTGGGTGGGTTGGAAGAGGTTGGGAAAGGTTAACAAGATTTTTTGGAAGAGGCAGAAGAGAACAAAGGGCTGAGCCAACAGTAGATGAAGAAGCTCCAGTAGAAGCTGCTCTTGGACGTAGGGGAAGATTAAGACAAACTTTTATGACAGTTATTGGATGGTATAGAAGAGGAAGAAGATGGGTTGAGGGAACTTTGGGAAGAGGTAGAAGAGAACAAAGAGCTGAAATTACAACAAGAGAACGAGGCGAAGGTTTTGGTGTTTCTTTATTAACATATAAAAAACATATAGGAGGTGATCTTTCTAAAGATGAAAGATTAAGTTTTAATGAGTATGCCTTAGGAGTAAAAGCTGGGCCTAGACATATTTTTGAATATACAAGTGGTCCATTATATGGAAGATTATGTAACCTTGGTGTTGCAATATATGGTGCAAAGAGAGGTTATCTTGAAGGGAGAGTATATGATTTTCCTCATATTGAAGAAGTAATGCGATCATGTATTTGCGAAATGGTTATAAGTGAAGGATTTGATATTGCTACTTATAGTCAGGATTTTCAACGGATTTTAGCAACAAGTGGTTATATGCAAGAGCAAAGAATGTCGTTACCTGAAGTGGTTTATGTAAATATGGTAGGAAATGTTCTTAGAGCTTGGCTTGGAAATGAGCTATATGAAGATTTTGAAGCTGGATTATTTGCTTCAGAGGAATTAGCTACAGTTGAATCATTACAAACTGGAGGGAGGGGTTATGGACTAGAAATTGGAAGATATGAAGCAGACGCAGAACGACCTGCTAGTATTAGTGAAGAATTGTTTCTTACTGTAGGATTTTTAAGAGTAGATAAAGAAGGAGATATAGCAACTTTATTATTAGATTCAACGGATACGAATAGTTTATACGATCCTTTATATAATTTTTCTCAAGCTTTGTTTGAAATGAAGAGGGCTTATGCAAGGGAAGGAGATTATAATTTTGGAAATGTTAGAACTCTACTAGTAGATTATATTCGTGCTTTGGTAAATCATGAAGATTTTGATTTAGATCTTTGCAGTCCTGAGTTTAGAGAATTGTTAAGGGAAAGAGAGTATCAGGCTGAACAAGCTCCAAGATTAAATCCAGAAAATGTTGCATTTGTAGCAGGTTATGTACTTAGAGCTTGTCTTGGAGATTCTTTATATCAAGAATTTATTGCTAGAGAAGCTAACGAAGCTGCAGTCATTCCCCAACCAAGAAGAGGTTTAATGATGGCCTTAACATCTTTACTTAATAGATTATTGGGGGGTTTTGGAAGAGGAGAAAGAGGAGATATTAATTTTTCTTTAGGAAGTGCTAGTTTACCTTTAGAAGATCATCTTCATGAAGCACAAAGAATAGCAAGAGGAGAGAAAAAGGAAGAAGAATATGTTATAGGATCTCGAAGAAGAGTTGAAATTTTTGGAGAAGATAGTAATACTGAAGTCCTAGAAACTTCTTTAGCTTTATGTGATCGAGGGTTGTCTCGAAGATTGAGAAGGGTAGGGATTACTCAGGGAAATTTGGGTGATCTTGAAAGAAGGTTATATATGTTAAGGCAAGAATGCTCAAAAAAGAATCCTAATGAAGGAGCGGTAAATGAATTGTTAACAGGTTTTAGTTTTTATAATATTGATAGATTAGTAAAATCTAGAAGATTTTTAAGTGCTTGTGGTATAAGAGGGAGTGATATAGCATTGGTTAACGGATTATTAAACGACTCTCCTTTTAGAAGGTATCATTTAGCGGGTTTAGAATTACTATTAAGGTTAATTCATACCACTGTTGTTGCAGGTTCATTTACTATAGAAAGTGATAGTCATAGAGCTGAAATAACATTTGGTATGGTTACTACACCAGGTATAGAACAGCGAGGATATGAAAATCAAGATTATGTTGGTGCGCGTAATTATGGGCAACGTGCAAGGTTTGTATTAGCAGATGGTGTGGGAGGAGAACCAGGTGGTTCGTATAGTTCTAGGTTTGCTGTTCATAGGGTGTTGAATTCGGATATGAATGTAGACATTTTTGATACATGTAGAGTTATAGATACTAAATTACAGGAAGATTTACCTAAAGCAAGTACTACCTTTGAATGTGTAGAAGTTAGGTTAGGAGGTGATGGGCGACTTGTTTTTACTCCATATCATATCGGTGATAGCAGACAATATTGGCGAAGACAAATTACAAGAGATCATTCATGGATTCAAGGTGAAATCGAACAGAGAAGAAGAACAGAAAATGATAGGTTCGTTGATGAAAGAAGTTCAATAATATCGGGTTATTTAGGTGGGGCAATTAATATGCTAGAAAAACTTAAAGATATAATTTTGGGGATTGGACAGGTTTATATGTTGTGTTGTGATGGGTGGTGGGAATTGTTGAGAGATGTTGATGGGAATGGAGTTGAAAAATTTGCTAAAGTAAATATTACTACCATAGCTAGAAAAGCTTTATTATCAAGTGATAATACTTCATTGATACGTCTATGGGGAGTAAGCATAAAACCGAAATAAACAAATTCATAAACTTTATTTTGATATACTAATTATTTCATCAATCTTCAACTAGACTTTATTTCAAATTATTAATAATATTCTTTTTACCTAAATATTTCTAATTTTGCTAAAATATAATTCTAAATATTTTAATTATTAATGATTAGAGGTTTGCAGCTTGATGATTTGAATCCCGAACAAAAAAAAGCGGTTCTTGAAACAGAAGGTCCTCTTCTAATTCTTGCTGGAGCAGGATCGGGTAAAACAAGAGTCCTCACTTACCGTATCGCATATATCCTAAAACAAAGACTTGCTAACCCAAACGAGATCCTTGCTGTTACATTTACAAATAAGGCAGCAAATGAAATGAAAGAAAGAATTGTAAAACTTACAAAAGGCAAAACAATGGATCCTTATCAGATATCATATTATTACCCATTTATAGGCACATTCCATTCTATATGTGTGAAAATTCTTAGGAAAGACGGGCATTTTATAGGTATAGATCCGACTTTTACGATTTATGACCAAGATGACCAGATGTCCTGTGTCCGCGAAGCTATGAGGGATTTACATTTAGCTACAAAAGAATTTAATCCAAAAACAATTCTCAATTACATAAGCGGAGCAAAAAGTGAACTTGTTGATCCTGAAATGTATAAAAGTTTTGCGAGAGGAAATATTCAACTTGCATGTGCTAGTGTTTATCCAGTTTATCAGAAGTTGTTAAAGCAAAACAGCGCTTTAGATTTCGATGATTTGATAATTAAAACTATAGAATTGTTTAATAATGCAAATGATGTTTTGAAAAAGTATCAGGAAATTTTTAAATATGTGTTAGTTGATGAATATCAGGATACAAATAACGCACAGTATATATTTATCAATCAGATTGCGAAAAAAAGAAGAAATATCTGCGTTGTTGGAGACGATGATCAGGCGATTTACAGCTGGCGGGGAGCTACTATAAAAAACATTTTGTCTTTTGAAGAAGACTACCCTGAAACAAAAGTTGTAAAACTTGAACAAAATTACAGGAGTACTAAAAAAATATTAGATGCTGCTTTTGAGGTTATAAAACATAATAAGAATAGAAAACCGAAAAGATTATGGACAGAAAGAGATGCAGGCGCAAATGTAAATATATATACTGCTTTAGATGAAATAGATGAAGCTAAATTTGTTGCAGAAACTATTTTAGATTTAACAAAAAGCGGAAACTCTTTAAATGATATAGCAATATTGTATAGAACTCATGCGCAGTCGAGGAATTTAGAGGAAGTATTACTTTCTTATGCTATCCCCTATCAGATTTACGGCGGTATCAGTTTTTATGAAAGAAAAGAAATAAAAGATATCCTTGCATATTTGAGGATAATATATAATCCATCTGATAATGTAAGTTTAAAAAGGATTATAAATACTCCATCAAGAAAAATTGGAACTATTACAATCAGAAAGCTGGAAAAGAAAGCGAAAAACCAAGAAATATCAATATCTAAATTAATTGAGCAGACATTAAAAGAAGAATCTATATTAAAAAATCATAAAGGTCTTGAAGATTTTGCTAAAATATTAATTGAAATTAAAAAGAAGGTAGATAAGTTAAAGTTAACTGATTTTATAGAATATGTTTTGAATGCTAGCGGTTATATGAAGTGGCTTGATGATGGAACTGTTGAAAATGAAGTGAGAATTGAAAACTTAAAGGAATTGTTATCTGTTGCAAGCAAATATAATGAGTTAGAACCAAAAGAGGCATTAAAAGAATTTTTAAACGAAGTTTCATTAATCGAGGAGCAGCAGGTGAAAGCTCAATCAAAAAAGAATAAAAATCGAATTATTCTTATGACACTTCATTCTGCAAAAGGATTAGAATTTCCTTACGTATTTATAATAGGAATGGAAGAAGGTTTATTCCCGCATTCGAGAAGCTATACGGATCCGGAAGGAATGGAGGAAGAGAGACGTCTTGCATATGTTGGTATAACACGGGCAAAAGATAATTTGTACCTGACCCATGCTGAAAGCAGGAGGTATTTTGGATCAAGACAGAATAATCTTGTATCAAGGTTTATTGAAGACATACCGCAGGAATTAATATTCTATATAAAACGCGATGAAGATTTAGATGAAAGTTCTTCTGATGAATTTAATTCAAAAAGTACAAAAAAAATTAATAATATAAAGATAAATTTAAATAAAGGCGACAGGGTTGAACATAAGGAATTCGGGCGTGGAGTAATATTAAATATAGAAGGAAGTATTGTAAAAGTAGATTTCGGTCCTATTGAAGGAGTGAAAGAGTTAGCTATGGAATATGCAAAACTTGTGAAGATAAGCTGACAATTGCTTTTATTATAAAGCTATTTCTGATATAAATTTAAAAGTATAGAATATATCTATTACTTCATAAATAAGCTAAAATAAAAAAGGTAAAACTTTACCATTTAATTTGTTATAAATAATAAGGTGGAATATATAAAAAGTATTATTATATCGTGTAGACCAAAGCATTGGATAAAAAATATATTTGTTTTTACAGCTTTAATTTTTGCCGGTAAATTTTTAGATACGAAATCAGTACTTCTTGCTGTTGTAACCTTCTTTTTATTCTCATTTACCGCAAGCAGTATATATATATTAAATGATATTGCAGACTTTGAAGCTGATAAAAAACATCCAATAAAGAAGAACAGGCCGATTGCAAGCGGGAAAATAAGTATTAATTTTGCTATAGTAATATGTTTTTTATTAGGTTTTTCGAGTTTAATCATTTCACTTATTGTGACTCCATATTTGACTTTAATACTTATCGCATATTATATAAATAACCTTTTGTATTCATTTAAATTTAAACATATTGTTATCTTAGATATAATGATGGTAGCTTTTGGTTTTGTACTTAGGGCAGTAGGAGGAGCTTTTGCAATTGGTGTTTCAATATCAAAATGGTTTTTAGTTATTACCTTTTTACTTACTTTGTTTCTTGCTATTATGAAAAGACGGCAGGAGTTTATTGTAATAGAAGATAAAGGAGGTGAGAAAAGAAAGGTGCTTGATCATTATACTATTGCGATGCTTGATCAAATGGCAAATATTATTCTTCCTACAGTAATTGTAAGCTATGTTTTTTATACCTTTAATACATTTCATACCCAGTATTTTATATTTACCATACCATTTGTTATTTACGGTATATTCAGATATTTGTATCTTGTTCATAAAAAAGATATGGGTGAAAGTCCTACTGAAGTTTTGATAAAAGATATTCCATTAGGACTAACGGTTATTTTGTGGGGTATATTATGCGTGATACTTATTTATTTTTTTGAGTAGATAAATTTTAAAAGTTTCTTTTATCTGTATTAGTGGTTATCCTGATTTTTCACTATTAAATTAACTAGTAATTTTATATATAATAGACTGTATTATTAAATATTTATAATTTTAATGAAAAAATCAAAGGTTGCTGTCCTTAGAACAACTCCAAATACAGTTTTAAAAGATTATGAGAGGCTAATGAAACTGGCTGACTTTACAAAAGAGCTTCCAAAAAATAAAGAGGTAATATTAAAAGACAATATTTCTTGGCACTACCCTATGCCTTCAGCCAATACTACTCCATGGCAGCTTGAAGGTGTAATTAAGGCACTTCGAAGTGCGAATTATAAAAAGATTTCATGTGTACAGAATAAAACAGTTGTAATAAATACATTTAAAGGCGAAGATTTAAACAAATACAAGCCGATATTTAAAAAGTATAAAATTACTGTTCTTTTTAATTTTAAAAAAGAGGATATAAAATGGGAAGTATATAAACCAAAGGCTAAGATGAATGTGCTTGATAAAATTTTTCCAGATGGAATAAAAATCCCAACTTATTTTAAAGGTAAAAGCATACTTCATCTTCCTACAGTAAAATGTCATATATATACTACTACGACTGGCGCTATGAAGAATGCATTTGGCGGGCTTTTAACTGAAAGAAGACATTTCACTCATACATGGATTCATGAAACACTTGTTGATTTGCTCGCGATACAAAAAGAAATTCATACAGGAATTTTTGCCGTTATGGATGGTACTATGGCAGGTAATGGTTCTGGTCCTAGAACTTTGATTCCGGAAGAAAAAAATGTAATTTTAGCAGGAAGTGATCAGGTTGCGATTGATGCTCTCTCAGCAAAGCTTATGGGTTTTGATCCTATGAAAATTAAGTATATAAAACTTGCTCATGAGCAAGGGTTAGGGGTTGGAAACATTCGTGAAATGAATATAGTCGGTGATACCGATGTGCTGAAAGAGAATTGGAACTTCAAAGTAGGAAGCACTCTTCATAAAAAAATGGCTTGGCTTGGATGGTATGGCCCAACAAAATTTTTGCAGAAGCTGGTTTTCCATACACCGCTTGTAATGATTCCAATATTATTTTCGGAAATTTTCCACGATATTTATAGGTGGAATGTCCGTGAAAAATATATTTATAAAAAATGGTTAAAAGAAACTGGTTGGGGAAGGATGTTTGCAAAATACGAACCAAAAACTAATATTTAACTTTTTTGTATTATTGCTATGAAATTAATCTATTATCTTCTTATCCCTCTTACTGCTGTTGTAAATACCGCTGGCCAGGTATTGTTAAAATTAGGAGCTGAAGAGTTAGTTTTTAAGGGTAATTTTTTAGATATATTAAAAACAGGATGGAAAGTGCTTGCTGGTCTTTTCTTTTTCGGGCTTACATTTGTTTTATCTACAGTTTTAAATAAAAAGTTTGATGTAAGCTTAATATATCCGATTATGACAGGTATGACTTTTATTATGCTTAGTATTATGATGGTTATAATCCTTAAAAAGGAACCGATGTCGTTTTTGAAAGGGGTTGGGATGTTCGTTGTTATTTCTGGGATACTTCTTATGTCTTTATCACAAAAATTCAGTAAATAATTTAGTTTTTATTTGTATTGTTTAAAAATGAATGAGCAAGAACCTAAAAGATCCTTTTGGGATGGAAAAAATTGTTTTGTTTTTATATTGTGGTCACTCACAGCGATTTTTTTCATAATTATTGGAGCATTTGTTTATTATCTAGTTGATACTTATATATTAAGCAAAATTCAAAAACCAGAAGAAAGTGAAACTAAGGATACAAGTATATCTGAAGGTTATGACGGCTGGCAGACTTATGAGAGTGAAGAATATAAGTTTAGCTTCAAATATCCAAAAGATTGGAATCTTGAGGATAGATTGATATGCGAGGGCGATAATTGTGGTTATATAAAAGTAACTAATGGTACATATATCTGGACTTTGTGGTTAGATCCGATTTACACAGGTGGAGGTTACGGTTATTTATTTGACATCATTCTTCCTCCTTCTTCTGTTGAATATTCAAAGGTAAAAATTGGAGACTTCGAATGCATGATAATAACCAATTATGTAAGTAATTCTGATTACGATAAGTTTTATCCGGATAGCGATATAGATTATAATTTTGGTGAAAATGCTTGGGGAGGAAGTGTAATATTTGAAAAAGATACGGATAGTAAAAGTATAGAAGAACAGTTTAGTACACCAGGTTTTGGATCAGGGGAAGCGAATGATGATATAAAGGGAGATTATTTTTCAATTATCTACTCATATAATTCACAGAAAGAAGATTATTCCGATCTGCCTCATAAAGAAGACGAAGATTTCAAAAACATGTTAATAATGTTAAATAAAATATCGAACTCTTTCATATTTACAGAAGGATTGGGGGAAGATACATTAGATGATCAGACGGGTTATGAAGGATGGAGTGTATATAATAATAGTCTATATGGATATTCGGTCAAATACCCATCAGCTTGGGAGGTAAATGAGCTTGCGCAGCATGATTGTTCAACAGTAGAGGGAGACAGTGATTGTATAAATGTTGAACAAAAAGGAGATTATATTGAAATTGGACATGTTGGTAAAGAGTCTACATTTGTCATCCAAGTTGATAATAAAGCAGATACTTCAAAAGCTCTGACATGTATGACTTATTCAAGTGATATAGATGAATGTGATATTGATAGTGTTAAATTATATCTTTTTAAGAATACAGATGGCGCTTTTGCTGATGCGGGATGGAAATATGATGAAAGAGAAACTCCCGATGGTATTACTATATGCCCTTATTTATTTTTTCAAGTGAATGAGAATATTTTTAAAATAGGAGCGCATTTGATGGTAGGTACTAAAGTTGAAGATTATGAAACGATAGTAAAAATAATAACTTCAATAAAGTTTTAAATTTTAAATATGAAAATCTTTATTGCCTCTGATCATGAAGGGTACATTTTAAATATTAAAACAAAATAATGTCGGAACTAAGTAAAACTTCAAATAGCAAACTTAAGAAAAATTCTCCAGTTCAAAATAAACAAACGCAAATTAATAAAAGATTATTTAAGTTTTTCCTTATTGGTGCTTTTACTTTTATATTTTTCGTACTTATTATAGGTATAATTGTATTTTACTTTTTGGTTATTAAAAAGGAAAGTGATAATAATAGAAATAATGAACAAGATGAAGAGCAAATAGAAGATATTTCTGAAGATGAAACGGGTACTAATACTGAAGATCAAACAGGATCTTCGGATAATATAGAGTTACAAACATATAAAAGTGAAAATTGTGGGTTTACGCTTAAATATCCTGAGAATTATATTGTAGATGTTAGTGATAATTCAATATATATACATAGAAAAGACTTTGTAGTTTTCGGTTTATCAATAGATTGTAATCCTGAGAATACGGTAAGAGATGTAAGTGGTAAAGAAATTTCTAATGTAAAGGATTTAAGGATAATGAATAAAGTATTCAAAAGAGTCTTTTATAGATGGCCACTTGATAAAAAAACAAACTATGGTGGATTTTTGGATTCAGGATTTGTTGTAGAAAATGTAATAAGTGAAGATAATATTAATGCAAAAATAGTTATATGTGATAAATCTTTTGTAATTGAATATTTAGCACCCGGTGGTGATTATTTTTATGAGGACTTAGATAATATAATTAGTGATCTTGATAAAGTGATAGAGTCGTTTGTTGTAGATGAGGATCAAGTAGAAGAAGAAGTAATAAAAGGGGTAGTGACAGATAGCTCGACTATACAAGGCTGGAAAGTTTATAAGAATGAAGACTATGGTTTTACTTTTGAATATCCTGGAGATTGGGGAAATGTAACTGAAGAAGGAGAACCTTATGATGAAGAAGGTTGTGATGTGAGTTG
>Ga0315294_10000032_pt1 | contig 143392 bp, 122 predicted proteins | sample YL17G13_40_MG_FD_203626 | JGI IMG/M metagenome (GOLD analysis project Ga0315294, IMG submission 203626) | Sediment microbial communities from Yellowstone Lake, YNP, Wyoming, USA - YL17G13_40 | ecosystem: Environmental > Aquatic > Freshwater > Lake > Sediment | place: USA: Wyoming | collected...
GCAGGCACGCAAGCGCGGCGGGGCAGGCCTCGAGGGGTCTGGCCGGTCAGGAATTCTCGGGGTCAGGCCTTAACGACGAAGCTCGAACTCCGAAGTTAAGGCCTGACCCCACCTGACCGGCCTGACCCCACCTGACCCGCAGCGCGCTGCGGGCGCGGATGCGGCATGGAGCGCGCCTCCGGTCTTGGGTGCGAGGACTGCGAAGCGGGGAGCGGCCAAGAATGGTCCGCTCAAGAATTTCTCGATCCCTGGCCCGGGACCGGCTGCGCATCCTCTCGTTTGCGTCTGATTAGCGCCGCGCTGTTCCATCCCCAAGGATTCCGGGAGACCGTCCTGCGAATCAACGCAGGACCCGCGCTTACGCTGAAGGCTGGTGCGGACGACTATTTTGCGACTCGCCCTGTCGCAAACGCGGCGCGTGTTCGCGCTTCCTGCTCCGCCGCCCCTGGGACTCCGGTTTTTCAGGCCGGGGTCGGACAGATCAATCTGACCGTTGGACGGTATGGCGCAGGCCCGGATAAAATCCGGCTCCGCACACTCTCCATGCCTCTATTAATAGCAAAAAAAGAACGCCCAAATCGCGATTGAAATCGCTCGCACCGAATTGAAGTTGAAAGGGAATCTCCGTTTTCGCGGGAATTGACCGAATTTCAATCTGCTTAAACGAATCTTTTCCGCCTTTAGAATCAATAGCCTACAGGCAGGTTTGGAGAGGTCCAAAAGGCCAACTCGCAGGGGTCTGAAGCGTTCCTGGTTTATCGTTTCTCGCCTGCGGTGAGCCCTGAGCTTGCCGAAGGGCCGAACCGTTCATTGTTTATCGTTACTCGCCTTTTGTAGAGCTCTGACCCGATGAATCATAAGTCACAAGTCACGCTCTGACCCCACCGGATCGTAGAGCTCTGACCCGATGAATCATAAGTCACAAGTCACGCTCTGACCCCACCGGATCGTAAGTCACAAGTCACGCTCTGACCCCACCGGATCGCAAGTCACGCTCTGACCCCACCGGATCGCTCATGGGACGAAGGTGGATGGAATAATGGGCAGTAGCCAGCTTGTCCTCCGTATTGTCCGACGTAGCTCCGCGTAATCGCGGAGCGAAGTTGGAAGTCCCGCTCATTGTAGGGACGAAGTCGGAAGTCCCGCGGATAGTAGCGAGGCGGGGTCAAGACCTGAAACCAGGAACATTTTATTCCTTAAAAAGATTGTATCTGCTCTTGCCGACAAAATAGAAAACCTTGTCAAGAACCCTCAAGAGAGTATTGGAGACACGGAGATCATGGCATTGTGATGCATGGTCAGCATTGAGCAATGCTTGGCTCTGTGCGGGACTAAGGCTATTCAAAAGTGCGCTGTAAAAGTATATCCAACGCTTGTAATCTTCAATATAGGTCGAATCTGTAACAGATGACGGGACAAGTATGCCTCTTTTAAGATTGTGTCTTTTCTGGAACCTGTTTATAGCTTTACGAGCATTATTGTCCATAATTGGAAAATGCTCACGGGCGCACCAATGAAAAAACTTGGATGTGAACGAATAATTTTGTCTCTGGCTTGGTCTACCCAGAACAATAGGGAAGACCTCCTTGGCTATTCTATAGACCTTCTCGGGATAATCTTTGAGGTCATCCTTTTTAAGCTGCGCCAGGTTTGCCACTATCTTTCTGGAACATTCTGCAATATTATTTGTAATCCTATCAAAATCTTCCTCGTGCCTGAACAGCTGGGTCTTCCATAAGCCATCAAGCAACACAACAGCACAAGCAGCCCTTTCTCTTTTAAAGTTGAAGTCGTCCCGGAACAGATTCCATATCAGGAGTTCAGGCGCGCTTATCGTAACGCTATTATTGAATTCCTTGATTACCTCGATTGCCCTCCCTATATCCAGGGAATATTTTGGCCAAAAATCATCTTTTTTCATTATCACTCCCGTATTAATTTATAATTTGGTCACCCCTTGGCGTCAGGTCTTGACATTTGACCTTATCTTTCCTCCTCATTGCGTTTTGCATTGCCCCTATTTTTCAATTCAATCTCCAGTCAGACATTTTGAATCTGGCCCTGCTGTATCACACCCCAATGTCAAATTTCAAGACCCGACCTGCGGATCATTATCGTGCCCAATCCAAATCTCTTGCTATTAGCAGTTCGTCCATTTCCGCATGATGGGTGTTCTTCATGGGCACTGTTTCAAAATCGAATCCGTATTTTTTTGCCAGATAAACGACGCCTTCTGCGTTGTCGTAAGTCATGAGGAAGTCGCCGGCTAGTCCTTTGGCTAATTTGAATAAACCCTCATGGTCAATAATATTGTGGCTATAAAGTCTAACTCCGGCCTTTTTGCCGGCGGCTGTATAGGGTGGATCGATAAAAAACACGGCATCTTTTTCATTTTTATGGTCTTCCATTACCACAATGCCATCACCGCAGATAAATTTGATCTTGCTTCTCACTTCCTGGATCGCCCTTATTCTCTTGGCTAAGGTGGATGGATACCATCGGGAAAGAATCCCCTTTCCGTTTTCTCCATGTTTGAGAATTCCGCTTCCCGGAGCCAATATTCCGCCGTGATTTATCCTATTTCTTAATAAAGTTTGGAAGGCTCTTTGATTAATAGAACGAGGAATGGCATCTAATTCTGCTTCAGCTGATTCGTAACACAAAGTGAAGGAGAGAATCTTCCTTGCCAGCCATTCAGAGTCCTTTCCAAAAATTGTCCGCCAGACAGATGCCACATCCTCATCTATCTCGACCATTATTATTTTATTGGCGAGCTTTTCAAAAGCCACCGTCAAACTTATTATTCCACCGCCAGCAAATGGCTCGATGAATTTTTTGGGTTTTTTCGGCAAACTTCCCAGCCATTCTCTTAGTCGAGGAACGAGCCAGGTTTTCCCGCCAGGATAGCGAAACGGACTTCTTTGGGGTATGGAGGCAACATTAACAACATTGCTCTTCTTAGGGCGATGACGCTCTTCATCTTTGATCTTTCCTTCAATAAATGGCAGTAAATTATTTTCTCTAGAACGGTGCATCAATAGTCTCCGTATCTGGAGGATTGGTGTTGGTCTCCAGCTTTTTATCAATTTTATCTTGAAGCAAGTCGATAAAGTTTCTTATGTCCCCGGCTTCGGATCTGGTAATTCTGAGTAATGATTCCTCAAATTTAGTATATACGATTTTATGTCGAGTAAGTTGAAATTTCCCGGTTTTTTTGGTATATGCCAGATCATATATCATCCAGGCAATATCTGCTTCAGATTTAGCGACGATATCCAGAGCTGGCAACGTATCATAAAATCCCCTATTCAAAGCAACTGCGGTCTTTTTGTGCCAGGTTTTAATAATTCCCCCTTTGAAAATGAGTTGAGGAGCTAAGCGCTTCCGGGAAGAAGAAAGATAATCGGGTTTTGGATAATTGGCCCTTTTAGTCCAATCCATGTTTGTTCGTTGCATTGGGTCCTGCATATAATATTCGAAGGGATCCCTAATGTTACCGGATATATAGACGGCCTGGACTTCAAGCGCACCGAAATCGGTAACATGGCCTCGCTCATCATATGCCACTAGAACAACATCTATATTGCCCGCTGATTTTCCGGATTTGTCCTCAAGCCGGACCTCGGTAAGCGTGGTCCATCTGGTCTCTTTGGGAAAGAAGAATTTAGCGGCATCCTCGGCGATTATCCAATTCTCACGAAACCTGATAGGACAAGTAATTGCAATTTCCTTTGCTTGAAATATGCTACAGACTCCGAGGGGGTTTCTCGCCTTGTCCTTTGTGCAATTAGGCACCTTGTTCCCAAAGGGGCAAAGCCGATTTTTTCTGAACCGAATAGCTTCGGCGCTAAAATTGTTAAAGGGGAATCCAAAAATCTCTGTTAGCGGATGTCTGGGCATATATTCGTCCTATCCTCCAATACGCAATTTACCATTGAAAATTATTTTAGGTCTTTTACGAAAATTATGCAAGCGTCCTCCAACCTTGGGGTGCGATAAGCCTTTTAGTGAGGACAAAGTGAGTTGCGAAATCATTCCTGCTCATTGCGTTGAGTATGGTCATTAATTTCACTGCCAGCTCCGGTCAGAGTTTTTCCTACTTCGCTCTTATCTGACGAAGTCCGGGCACGTGATGAGAGAGCTACGAAGGACAGGTCCTACTTCGCTCTTATCTGACGAAGTCCGGGCACGTGGCGAGAGAGCTACGAAGGACAGGTCCTACTTCGCTCTTATCTGACGAAGTCCGGGCACGTGGTGAGAGAGCTTTCTACTTCGTCCCAAGATTGTTCGGGCAGGTGAGACTTCGTAGAACAAGTCTTCGGGCAAGCTCGCCCGCACATCCAAGTCAAAAGGAAATGCGCGGCGCTACTTCCAGACGATGACTTTGATCCGGGTCTCTTCCTTGGCCGCGGCGATCCGCTCAAGTTCCGCTTCCTCGGTCGCGGCCTCCGCCCCGGTCTTGAGCGACTGCGCGCGTTTGGCTTCCTCCATCGCCTTCTTCTTCTCCTTCACCCGCTCCTCGCTCTCGTAGTAGGTGATCAGGTCCATTTTGTTGTCCGAGTTGAGGTCCGCGAAGTCAAATGCCCAGGCGCTCTCCAGGGCGATGGACTGTCCCGGGGTCATGACGCTGAAATTGACGTCCTTGTTGCCGAAATAGATGTTGAGCACGTCCGCGCCGGAGTCGGCCACCAGGTCGGGATATTTGTCGCCGTTGACGTCGGCGCCGAAATGCACCAGGGGATTGAACTCGCCCTTGATCATGGCCTCGGGGTCCATGATGATGCCGAGCACGTTGATCTGGTAGGGGATCTGGACGCGGCGGTCAAACTTGGCGAACTCAACGCCCTTGTCCTGGCCGTAGCGGCCGTTGGGCTGCATCAGGAAAATTTTGAACTGGACCTTGACCGCGTTCTCGGTCAGCATCTTGAACGCCTGCGCCGGGGCAAACCGGAAATACGGCACCACTATGTCCCGATTGCCGGTGTTCCTCATGTCGTAGGCCCCGAAGTCCGCGCGGAATCCCGAAGAGTTGATCTTCTGGTCCTCCACCGCGGGATACTGCAAGCCGGGCCGGCCGTAAAAAATCATATACTGGATGTTCACCCGCTGCTCCACCGAGCCGAACTTGACCTTGATAATGTCCGCGATCCCGTCCCGGTTGAGCTCCGCGAAGGTCAGCATCTCGCCCATGTACCCCAGTTTTTTCTCATTGACGTTGAGCACGCTCTTGTTGAAATGCACGCACGGCTTTTCCCCGAACTTGCCGTCCTCGCCCTGGCAGAACACCCAGAGGTCAATGCCCAGGAGCGCGGCCAGGTCCGCTTTTTTATCGCCGTTAAAGTCCTCCACGAAAAGGTCCGGGACCGTGTAGGTGGCCGAGGTGCGCTTGAGGTAGGTGCGGAATCGGAGGAACTGGTTGATGTCATCGGTAGTGGTGATGTCCCCCCAGGAGCCGATCTTATAGCTGATCCTGGCGGGGAGCTTTATTTTCTGGAAAAGCGCGAATTTGCCCGCGGGGTCTTTCTTGTAGATTGCGGGTCCGGAAATTTCCGGGGCCAGGATTTCGGTCCGGCCGTCGTTGTTGAAATCCACCAGGAAATACTGCCGGTCCGGGTTGCCGTATTCCGCGTGACGGAAAATGGTGGGCGCCTGGATGAGCGCGACGGGCTTGCCGAGCCGGCCGTCGGACTTGTCGTAATAATAAATGCCGGTGTCCCGGAAGCCCACAAGCTCATCGCCCGGGGCCTCGGCCACGTCCCCGCAGTCAAAGGACCGGAGGTCCGGGGGCAGGGGATATTCCCAATTGGGCGCCGGGAGGAATCCCTGCTCGGGGTTTTGGAGGAAAACCGCGAGCCGGCTCTTGTCCAATTCATTGGCCTTGGTGTAAACCATGAGCAGGTCCAGCCTTTTGTCGCCGTTGATGTCGCAGACGGCGCGGTCCTTGGCCGTGCCGTTGATCCTCATATGCGACAGAGTGTAGTGCTGCGGCCCGGGAGCGGCCAGGCCGAAGGCCGGGAACAGAATCGCGGCCAGGAACGCAAAACTCAAATGCTTCATAAAGTGAAATCCCTCCTTCGGACTATGACCAGGGAGGCGGTGAAAAAGACCAGGAAATAGATGCCGCAGACCAGGAGCATGTTCTTGATGTCCGCGACCCACCAGGTGGTGATGGGCAGCCCTGCGGGCAGGTCGTCCAGGATGGTGAGCGGCACGAACCTGAGGATGGGGAAGCCGAAGACGTGGTAGGGGATGAAATGTCCGGCCACGGTCATGCCGAGGTTGTTGGGGATTATCCCCACCAGGTCAAAGAAGAAATAGGCGATCAGCCCGATGATCATTGCCCCGCCCATGGTGCTGGAAAGGCTGCTGATCATCATGGCCAGGGCGGAGAGCGCGATGAACGGCGCCATCAGGAGCAGCATCGCGATCGCCATCTCCTTGAACATCACCGACCGCTTGAACAGGAGATAGCCGTCCTCGGTCAGGTCGCCCATGCCGTAGTAATACTTGCCCATGACCAGGCCGATGGCCAGGAAAATCCCGATTGCCACCGAGATCATGACCCAGGAGGTGATGTACTTGGCCAGCATCATTTCGATCCGGGTGACCGGCCGGCTCAGGATGTTCTTGATCGTGCCGAAGGTCATCTCGGTGGAAAAGATCATGCAGATCATCAGGAATATGATGGAGGCGCCGATGTCGATCCCTCGCAGGAGCAGTCCGATGGCAAAGGCGTATCCCGAGCCGGAGGTCAGCTTGGCCGCCTGCTCGATGTGGAAGGTGAGGTATGCTGCGATCAGTCCGATGCCGACCATGGCGATGTACCCGCCGCGGATCACCCAGTAGTTGGCCATCTTGTAAATTTCGACCTTGATCAGCACCAGGAACCGTTTGAAGGAAAACCCGCGCCACTCCGAGGCCAGGCTGTCCCTTTGCTTGCCGTTCGGCCCCGAGCTCACGGCCGAGGGGCGGGCGTTTTCAGTAGACATCTTTGGACTCCCCGGTCAGTTCCACGAACAAGTCCTCCAGGTTGCGGCTGCGCGAAGAGATGGAGTGCACCGCCATTCCCGCCTGCACCAGCGTGGCGTTGATCTTGGACAAGTCCCGGTTTTCCTGCTTGAACTCCAGCCAGCCCAGCCGCGGGACCGCGAGCGCAAGCCCGGGGAATTTCGACTCCAGCAAGGCCTTGGCCTTTAGCTCCTGGTCAACCCTGATCTCCACCCGGTCCTGAGCGCCGCCCAGGAGTTTGCCAACCTCCCCTTCCGCGATCAGCTTGCCCCGGGACATGACTCCAATCCGGTTGGTCACCATCTCCATCTCGCTGAGCAGGTGGCTTGAAAGGAAGATGGTTATTTCCCCCTGCCGGCTGATCTCGCGGATCAGGTTTCGGATTTCGCGGATGCCCTGGGGGTCAAGCCCGTTGGTGGGTTCGTCCAGGATCATGAGCTTGGGCCGGGCGAGCATGGCCAGGCCGATGCCCAGGCGCTGCTTCATGCCGTGGGAATAGCCCTTGACCTTGTGTTTGGCGCGGCGGCTGAGCCCCACCAGCTTCAGCACCTCCTGGATGCGCTCGGCGTCCACCCCGCCGCTCAGGTCCCCGAACAAAGACAGGTTCCGGTACCCGGTCAAATAGGGATAAAACGCCGGCGATTCGACCAGCGCGCCCACCTGCGAGACCGTGGCCCGGAAGTCCTTGTGAAGGTCGTGCCCGAAAATCCTGACCGAACCCGCGTCCGCGTGGATCAGGCCCAGGATCATCCGGATGGTGGTGGTCTTGCCCGCGCCGTTCGGGCCGATGAAGCCGTAAACGTCTCCGCGCTGGATGGTGAGGTTCAGGTCCTTGACCGCCTGGATCTCCCCGAACTTCTTCGATAACCCGCGGATTTCGAGAACGGCTTCGCGCATGGTGCTTTTAAATTAACGGGAGTTCGGCTAAAATGCAAATGGTTTTGCCAGGGGAGGGCGACATGCTCAAGATTGATTACCGTTTCGCCATGAACGGCCTGATCGGGGCGAACGGGCTCGGCAAAAAGCAGCTGGCCGCGGCGCTCAAAAAGGCGCAGGCCGCGCTCAAGGACCTGAAAGCCCGGCGCGACCGGGGCGAGCTCGGCTTTGCGACCGTGCTCAACGACCGGGCCATGGTCGACTCCTGCGCCGGCCTGGGCAAAAAATACCGGGGCAAACTGGACAACGTGGTGGTCCTGGGCATCGGCGGCTCCGCGCTCGGGCCGCGCGCCCTGGCCAAGGCCCTGCTCCCGCACCCGCTCCTCAAAAATCAAGGCCCGCGGCTTTTGGCCTGCGACAACGTGGACCCCGAGGACCTGTCCGAAATTTTCAAGATCGCCTTTTCAGGCCGGAGCCTGTTCCTGGCCATCAGCAAGTCCGGGGCCACGCCCGAGACCGGGTCCCAGCTCCTCTACGTGGTCAACCGCCTGAAAAAAAATTACGGTAAAAAATGGAAAGAGCATCTGCTGGTGATCACCGACCCGGAAAAGGGCGTCCTGCGCAAGTTCGCGGACAGGCACGACCTGCAAAGCCTGCCCGTGCCGCCCAAGGTGGGCGGGCGCTACTCCGTGCTCACGCCCGTGGGACTCGCGCCCGCGGCGCTCCTGGGGATTGATCCTCAGGAACTCCTCCGGGGCGCGACCATCATTGACGAGATCGTTTTCTCCGGCAAGCACAAGCCCTGCGCCGCGGAGCTTTTGGCCGCGCTCTACTGGGCGTTCGCGGCCAAGGGCAGGAACATGCTGGTGATGATGCCTTATTCCAGCAAGCTCGCGGATTTGTCGGAATGGTTCGCGCAGCTCTGGGCCGAGAGCCTGGGCAAGAAGTTCTCGCTCACCGGCCGGGAGGTCCATGCCGGGACCACCCCGGTGCGCGCCCTGGGCGTGACCGATCAGCACAGCCAGCTCCAGCTTTACCTTGAAGGCCCGTCTGACAAGCTGGTCACTTTCATCAAGGTGGAAAAATTCCGCGAGCACCTGGACGTCCCCAAGGCCGCTTCCGGCCTGGAAGAGCTTTCCTGGCTCTCCGGGCACAGCTTCGCGGAACTGATCAACGTGGAGCAGTTTGCAACCTCGGCCAGCCTGGCCCGCTCCGGCCGGCCCTCAATCACCATCTCCATTCCCCGGGTCGATGCCTACAACCTGGGCGCGCTGTTCTATCTGTTTGAATTGGTGACCGTGCTGGTGGCCTCGCTCTGGGGCGTCAACCCCTTTGACCAGCCCGCGGTCGAACTGGGCAAGCAATACACCGCCTCGCTCCTGGGCCGGCCCGGGTTTGAGGACAAGGAAAGGGAACTCGATCGATTCAATAAAAAAGCGAGCCGGTTTCTCTGGCCCCGGAAATAGAATCTTGGTTCGGAGAGGGGCGGTCATTCCCGGCATGGAGGAAAGCGTGGACGTTTACGATGAATTGCGGAAAGTCCTGGACTCGCACCCGACCGGCGCGCCGGCCTCGGCATATTTTGACGAGATTCTGCGGATGAGCTTCACTCCGGAAGAAGCGGCCATCGCGGCCAGGATGTGTTTTTCTCCGCGCACGGTGGAGCAGATCAGCTCGGCCACGGGCGTTCCGGCCTCGGAGCTTGCGCCCAAGCTTGAAGCCATGTGCGACAAGATGGCGATCTTCTCGGTTGACAAGGGCGGGTTGCGCATGTACGGGCTGCTGCCGACCATTCCCGGACTTTTCGAGTTCCCGTTCATGGAAGGCGCGGGCACTCCGGCGCTCAAGAAGCTGGGCAAGTTGTGGGAGGACTATCATGACGACGGCATGGGCGTAGTCTTCGCCTCCAGCAAGACCCCGCTGATGCGGGTGATTGCCGTGGGCCGGGCCCTGACCCCGCTTAACCGGGCGCACCCTTACGAGCAAGTCGCGGAGCTGATCCAGGGCGCGGAAGTGGTCGCCTTGGCGCAATGCGCGTGCCGGGAGAGCGTTAACCGCTGCGACAAGCCCAGAGACAACTGTTTGGTGTTTGGCTCGCCGGCAAAATTTCTGATCCGGCGCGGCTACGCCCGGGAGATAAGCAAGCAGGAAGCGATGAAGGTGCTGGACCGCGCGGAAGAGGCCGGACTCGTCCACACCAGCAACAACAGCTCGGACAAGGCCAACATGATCTGCAACTGCTGCCCCTGCTGCTGCACGGTGCTCAGGGGCCGGACCCGGCTTGAACTCCCGAACGCTTTTGCCGCCAGCCCCTTCATCGCCAAAGTCGTTCCGGAAAAATGCGACGGCTGCGGCATCTGCGCGGACGAGCGCTGCCCGGTCAAAGCCGTGGTAATGAATGACGACCTGGCGGTCGTGAAGGGCGACAGGTGCATCGGCTGCGGCCTGTGCGTGAGCGGGTGCCCCTCCGAAGCCCTGGCGCTTGCAAACCGGGAAACGCCCTCGCACCCGATCTGTCCCTCCAGCCGGGACCTGGGCATGAAGGTTTTGCAGGAAAAAGGCAAACTCGAAGAATTCCTCAAAATAATGAAGCGCTGAATTATTTTTCGCGGCCGAGACTCTCGCCGATCAGGGCTTGGGAGCGCCCGCCGGCGCGGTTGTGGTTTCCGCGGGTTTTTGTTCGGCCGGTTTCTCTTCGGTCCTGAGCTGGTATCCCTGGGGCAGGTATTGGGGAAGGTCTTCCGGGATCAGCAGCCGGGCCGGCTTCCAGTGGGCGCCCACTGATTTCAAAAGCGCGGAGTTGACCGAGACCTGCGCTCCTCCCGCGTTGCCCAAGAGCAGGCTCATCCTCTTCTCCGCCTGCATGATGACGGAATCGCCCGGGTAGAGCATGGCTTCCCTGCCGGCCTTCTCGTCAATGGTCGCCAGCAGCCAGCAGATCTCCACGGCCTTGATCTTGACCTCATAAGGGGCCGAGAGGTAGGTGGGAACCCTGGGCGCCGCCGGGGTTTCCGCCAGAGGCGACGGCCGGGCCGGCTGCGCCGGAGGCGTTGCGCGCTCGCGCTGGCCGCGGCTCCCGATCACGCTGAGCACGACCACCGCAACCACCAGCAGCAAGACCACCGCGGAGATGACGATATTTTTTGTCGCCAGGGGCTTTTTGAGCTCGGGCTTTTCAACGCCCGGCTCGGGGTGGATCTGTTTCAGGTATTCTTCAAACCTGAGCACGGCTTGTTTGGGGTCAAGGCCGATGAACTGGGCGTAGAGCCTGATGAACCCGCGCACGAAGGTCAGGGCCGGCAGTTGGTCCAGCCGGTTGTCTTCCAGGGCGATCAACAGCCGTTTCTGGATCTTGGTGGCCTTGGCCACGTCGTCAAGAGAAATCTCCCGGGTCTCCCTTTCCTTGCGCAGATATTCGCCGAAAGTCAATTCCATCTGATTTCACTGCCCCGCGCCGGTCTTGCAATTGAGCACCTGCAAGTAACCTTTCGCGGCCTTGGCGTCCTCGCTTTCCGGGACGGAGTTCTTGAGCGAAAGCTGGAATTCCCGGCAGGCCTGGCTGACCTTTCCCTGCCGGCTGTATTCAATTCCGAGCAGGCGGTGCACGCGCGCATAGCTCGGGCACTGCTCGATGGCCTTGGCATATTCGTTCTGGGCCGCGGCGTAGTTCTTCTGCTTGGCCCTCATTTCGCCCAGGTTGCTGTGCGCCACGCAGAAGCGCGGGTTCAAGGCCAGCGACCGCGAGAACGCCTTTTCCGCCTCGGCGAACCTGCCCTGCTGCATGTAGGCCCAGCCGATGTTGTTCCAGGATTCATACGCCATGCGGAACTGGTCGTCATTGGCCGCCACCTGGAAGTCGGCGATCGCATCTTCATATCTGCCCTCTTCCAGGCTCATGATGCCCAGGAACTCGTGCGCTTCCGGGTAAGCGGGGTTGAGGGTCACGGCTTGCCGGAAATTCTCCCGGGCTTTGCCCTTCTCCGCGCGGGCGTAATAAATCCTGCCCAGCCAGTAGTAAACCTCGGGGTCTTTGGGAATGCATTTTTTCGCCGCAAGAATGTCATCGAGCGCGGTATAGTAATTCTCCGCCTGGAAGTCCGCGGCAGCCTTGTCCTTCATGGTTTCGGCGTATTCCTTGTTCTTGCAAACATTGGGGGGCTTGGTCCCGGCGCAGGACGCCAGCAGGATTGCAAAAAGTCCGATCAAGAGTCGTCGCATTGCTTCTCCTCTTAGAACATGACCAGGAACCTTATTGCCAGCTCCAAGTCCTCTCCGCCCGACGGCACACTCGTGCTACGTAGCGTCCCGCTTAAGGCGGGACTACGCAGAGTAGCATTTGAAACAACCGCCCGGGCCCACGCCGGACCCACAGCCGACGCCGGGACAGGCCCTTCAATGGTCTCATCTTCGACAATCCGTTCAATCACCGGTTCCGGCGAGGCCGGCTCTCTCGTGCTACGTAGCGTCCCGCTTAAGGCGGGACTACGCAGAGTAGCATCCGCAAACGGTATCTCCAACTCTTCCTCAATCTCCACCAGCGGCGTCGGCGATGCCTTGTCCGGCCCCGGAGCGGACGGCCCTGGACGCGCAGCAGCCGGCTCTTCATTTGCAACCACCTCTTCCTCAATCACCGGCGCCGCCGAAGGCCCGGCCGGCCCGACCCCAGCCTCCAGCCTGACCTCTTCAACCGACGGCTCCGCTCGGCTGCCCTCGGCCCTGAGGCTCGGGCCCGAAGGGAACTCGCCGCAAGCCGCAACCGGGCCCGGATGCTCTTCCTCTATGCTGATCCGGACTTCTTCCTCATCCGGTTGAGCCGGCGCTTGCTCCTCGGCCTCCGACTCCTCGAAATCAAGAACCATGTCTTTGTCCGGCGACCCGGCCGGGGCGCCCGGAGCTTCCTTTACTTCCAAACTGTCCAGAAGAAGGTCTTCTTCGCTCGGCCCAGCCCCGCTCGCGCCTGACGCGCCAGCCGCGGCCTGGCCGGCCTTGCCGGAATCCAGGTCCGGCAATTCGCCCAGCGCGATGTCCTCCACACGCTCTCCCGGTTTGGGCTCCGCGAAAGAATCTTCGGTAATGACAAAATCGCCCTCGGTGACCGTCTCCGCCGGCTCCTCAACCGACTCCACAACCAGTTCGTCATCCTCCGCAGGCTCGATCTCCAAAACCTCTTCCTCAACCTCCTCCTTGAACCGCGACAGGTCCTGAAAGAACATGGGAATGCTGTCAAACATTTCCTGCCTGGCCTGAGCGTCAAGCCCGCGCCAGCGCAAATCGCTCATCATAAACCCCATGCTCTCGCCGAACCCAAGGGCTTCCTTCTGGAGCGCGCCCGCCTGGTCCTTGGCAACCGGGCCCGCGTCCCACTTGTAAAGCAGCCCTTCATTGGAAAGAATGCAGTGCAGGAATATGAAGGTTTCGTAACCCCGCTTTGGCGGGGGAGAATAGACGATTGCCACGTAAACCTGGGCCGGCTGCGCGTTTTTTCCGGGCAGGACCACCACCGGCCGGTTGACCGAGCTGGCAAGATAGACCACGTTCTCGGGCTTGGCCTCAACCCAGTATTTTTGTTCATCGACTATGAACATCGAATTGTGTTTAGTTTAACAACATTGCCCCCAATTGTCAATGAAGGCCCGGCGCGGCCGTCTCCGGCTTTTTCCGTTAATTATTGGTTAGTTCCGCGCCGGCGAGCAAGGTCAACCTTGCCTTCGCAGTCAGAACTCCGGGGTTTAGGGCCTGTTGCCAAAAAAAATCCTCAAAGTCCTCCCCCTCGGAGGGGGGAGGATTTAGGAGAGGGTGGTTGATTTGGATTGATGAATAATCACCCTCCCCTTAATCCCCTCCCCTCAAGGGCGGGGAAAAATGTTTTGGGCAACGGGCCCTTTAGGCTTGACTCCATGCTGAAGAGCAGGGATAGAGAACGCAAGCCGTTTGACAACCGGGGCCGGAGCGTTATGATTATTTTCATGGCGGAAGAGTTCCGAATGAGCGACGCCAACCGGGAAACCATCCGGCAGTTCATCCTGGCCATGATCCACCGGGAGGCGGACTTTGATCCCAAGCCGGACCTGGAAAAGGTTGTGAACCTTTACGATGAAATGATCAGCACGCTCCCCACCTTATTGCGCGGGTCCATGAACGTGCTGATCAAGACCCTGGAGTTGAGCACCATTGCCCAGGGATACCGCCACACCTTCAGCCACCTCTCGCCCGAGCAGCAGAAGCAATACCTCTACAAGATGGAGAACAGCTCGAACTACGCTTTCCGGGGAGTCATGCTCGGAGTCAAGTCCATGGCCTTGCTTGTTTATTTTTCCGAGCCGGAAGCGGAGAAAGCCGTGGGCTACGACGGCAAGTGCCTGGTCGAGGCGCGGCTGGAACAGGCCGCGAAAACGGCCGGCCAGCCCGCGGTCGAGCGGACTTCCCGCTAGTCAGAGCAATCCCTGCTCGATGACACTTTGCGCGATGCCGGTCATGTTCAAGGCCGAGCCCTTCCGCAGATTGTCCAGCGCGATCCAGAAATGGAAGCCGGCGTTGAGCCCGGGAGCCTTGCGGATTCTGCCGATGAGCGCGTGGTCGGTTTCCAGGCAGGACAAAACATCGGGATAGACTTCTTTCGCCGGCTCGTCCATGACCATCAGGCCGGGCTGCGAGCGGAAAATTTTGCGGACGGCTTCAACTTCCGCGGGTTGTTCAAGCTCCGCGCAGCAGGATATTGACAGGCCCGCGAAGACCGGGACCTGCGCGCAGGTCACGCTTACCGAGAGCCCGGGCGCGGACAGTATTTTTCTCAGTTCCTGCTCGATGTCCAGTTCCTCCCGGGTCGCGTCCGCGACAAAGGGTCCGACCTGGGGAAAAACGTTGAACGCGGCCTGTCTTGGGAATTTGGCGGCCTCAAAATCCTGGCTGTTGAAAATGGCCACGGTCTGGGCCTGGTGCTCTTCAAACCCGAGCCGGCCTCCGGTTGTGCTGCCGTAAAGCGCGGTTGCGATGGCGCGTTTGAGCCCGAATTTATCCGCCAGGGGCTTGAGCGCCAGGGCAAGCCCGATGGCCGCGGGCCCGGGAGAGGCGATGATCCTGGCGCCGTCCTTCACGGCCTTGAGCGCCTGGGGGTTGAGTTCCGCCACCACCAGCGGAACCCTTTGGTCCAGGCGGAACGCGCGGCCGGCATCGATGACCAGGGCTTTGGCCTTGGCCGCTTCTTCCGCCAAATCCCGGCTGACCAGCGGGTGGGTCGCGAAAAAGACCAGATCCAAGTCCTTGTAATAATCCGCGCTGATCGGCTGGACCAGGATTTCGTCGCCCTGAAACTCGATTCGTTCGCCGGCGTCTTCCATCCCGGCAAACAGCCGGAGTTCTTTCACGGGAAAATTCCCGCGCGCCAGGAACTGCACCACCTCTCCGCCCACCAGCCCGGACGCGCCCACCACTCCAACCACGTAGGACTTCTTCATGGTGCTTGCATATTAATGCCTAAAATTTCCCGCTGCAAATCGAGGATTTCGGGTTCAGTCCCCGCGGGGTCTGCCCGCCCGAACCTCAACGCAGAGGCCCGGGCCCGGATGATCGTCCAATTTTTATTTCGGCGCCGCTTCCAGCTTTTCCGCCAGCTTCTTCAATTTTTCGAGCAGCTGGACATGTTCGGGGATGTGGAAATACCAGGGTCTGACCTGGTCGAATTCAAACGCGGGGAATCCGAACCATATTTTGCCGGGCTCTTTGAGGTCCCAGGCCACGCCGCTGCCGCCGGTGATGGTGGAATTGGGCGCGATCTTGGCGTGGTCCCTCACAACAACGTGTCCTGAAATGACCGAGTTGTCCCCGACTTCACCCGAACCGCCGAACCCGGTTTGCGCCATGATCATGACGTTCTTCCCGATCAGGCACGAATGCGCAATATGCACGTCGTTGTCAAACTTGGTCCCTTGTCCGATCACGGTCTTGTCCAGGCTGGCGCGGTCGATCATGCACTGCGCGCCCAGTTCCACGTCGTCCTGGATTTCCGCGATCCCGAGCTGCGGGATCTTGGTGTGGCCGTCCTTGCCGGGGATGAACCCGAAGCCGTCGCCTCCGATCACGGTCCCGGAATGGATTATGCAGCGCGCGCCCACCGTGCACCGCTCCAGCAAAGTCACCTGGGGATGAAAAAGCGTGTCCGGGCCGACCTTGCAGTCCTCGCCCACAAAACTGTGCGCGCCGATCCGGCTGCGGTCCCCGATCTGCGCGCCGTCTTCGATCACGACGTACGGCCCGATGTAAACCGGCGAGCCGAGGCTGACGCGCTCGCCGATGATTGCGGTCTTGTGGATTCCCCATTTCTGCGGCTTTTGGGCGAGGAACAGGTTTTCGATTGCGACAAAAGCGCGGTAAGGGTCATCCGCGAGGATGCCGGGCTTGCCCGAAGTCCACTCCTGCTTCTTGACCACGAACGCGCCGGCGCTGCTGGCCTTGGCTTTGTCCAGATATTTCTCGTTGGTGATGAAACTGATCTGGTCCGGCCTGGCATGAGCGAACGAGCCCACCCAGTTTATTTCCTTTTCACCGTCTCCCGCCACCTTGGCGTTGATCTTTTCCGCGATTTCCTTCAACTTCATTTGCAACCTCCTTGCATTTTGCAGCCTCTGTCTTCAATGTGCGAGGGACTTAAGTCCCGATTCAATTTCCCAGCTCCCTGTCAATAATATAGATTTCGATTTCAGTCAAACTTGGCGGCCGGTGCAGCACCACTTCCGCGCGGCAGATGCGGCCCGGGGAGTTGCAGTCGTCGCACTCGCCGGTAGTGGCGCAGGAGAGTTTGAGGTTAAGTTCCGCGGCCCTCTTGGGCGCCGCGATCTTCTGCAGGCGGTCGCGGGCCGCGTCCAGGTTTGGGACGATCTTGTTCTTTCCGGCCACGATCAGCACCAGGGGCGGCCCGAAGATCATGGCCGCCACGCGGTTGCCAACCCCGTCCATGTTGTAGATTTCGCCGGTCTCGGTGATGGCGTTGGAGGACGTGAGCAGCACGTCGCAGTTGAGTTGCGCCTTGCGCGTCTTCAGGATGTCCTGGTCGCTCAAGCCTTTGAGCCAGTGGTCGTAGGTCACGTTCCCGCGCTCGCGCAGGGCCTGGTCCAGGCCAAGCTGCCGCACGGTCTTGCTCCCCGGAATGCCGACCTTGGCGTCCTTTGGAATCCGCTCCATGATCATCTTTTTCGCAGATTCCTCGTCCGCCGCATACACCGCCTTGAACCCGTGCTTGTTCAGGACCGCAACCGCTCGCTTTACATTCTCATCCATCCCAACTCCTTGCTCCTTATTTTTACCGCAAAGCCGCAAAGAACGCAAAGGACCAAATAATCGGGTAGTCTGAGATCACTACTGTCCGGGAAAATTTTCCGCTCTTTGCAAGATTCGATAGCCCCGCGCTTATGGTCATCAACCAAATAATTAGACCGGCAGGCCAGGTTTTCGATAGCCCGGCGCTTCAGCGCCGTGGACCGGGGCCACCCCCCTCCTGCTTCGGCCCGCGCCCCGCGCGCGGGCCGAAGCAAAGGGGTTAGGCGGTCGCGGTTCCCGGCCATGAATGGCCGGGCTATCGAAATCCAATTTCAACCGCAGGCCAGGACACATGGATCTTTGTCCGGTTAATAGGATTGGGCTTGCAGCTCGTCCCGAAACCGTCAAATGGGCGTACGCGCAGCGCCTGCAGGAAATCTCTCAATTTTTTCCCGGACAGTAGTGGTCTGAGATCAGAAATCAAAACGAACTTTTTTATGCGGCGCCGCGGGATTGAGCCGGTCCGGGGCCAGGAAACACGGCCGCTCAAACGGCTTTTCTATTTTTTACTGCCATGTATTCCGCAAACGAATGAGATTCAGGCACGGGCTCACTATCCTCGATCATTCCGCGTATATGCATCTCTATCGCCTCATGCATATTCTTTTCCACCTCTTTGCGCGTCTTGCCGGTTGCCACACAGCCGGGCAGGTCCGGAGAATATGCCGCATAATTCCTTTTCGCCTTCTCGATGACCACAAGGAACCGATGCATTCTAGTTTTCCTCCTTAAGCTTCGGCCGCGACTTTGCGGTTGAGGTCTTACTGGTTGCAGACCCAGGCTGCGGCGGGTTCCCGGGTAAAGGTGAAGTTGAGCACGCGGAAGCCTTTGTTTTTGAGCGCGCGTTCGATCCCGGGCCTTGCCCCGGGCCGGCACATCACGGTCATGCTCCCGCCTCCGCCGGCGCCGTTGATCTTGAGCGCAACCGCTCCGAGCTTGCGGGCGATTTTTTCAATCTCGCGGAAGCGCGGGGTGTTGATTTGGGGGTGGAGTTTTTTCTGGAGAAAGAAGTTTTGCTCCACGGCTTGCGCGAAAAGGTCCAGGCGCTTTAAAACCAGGGCGTTCTTGGCCTGCTCGGCGCAGCAAGAGAGTTCGCGGAAGATTTCGCGCATCTCCTGGTCGCCGCTCCTCATCCGGCCGATCACGCTCTTGTGCACCTCGGAGCTCAGGTGTCCCCTGCCCTCGTAAACCAAAAGCAGGCTGCTCTCCAGTTCAAAAATCAGTTCCTGGCTCAGCCGCAGCGGTGAGACCTGGAAGCGGGGATAGGAATCGATCTCGATGTAATTGATTCCTCCGAAACTGGCCGCGACCTGGTCCTGCACTCCCGACTCCAGCCCCAACTCCTCGGTCTCAAGCTTGTGCGCCAGCCGGGCAAGCTCTCCCGGACTGAGCGCGGTCTTGTTGAGCCGGGCGAGTCCCATTAGCAGAGCCACGGAGATGGCCGCGGAGGACCCGGTGCCGCATCCGGGCGGCACGTCCGCGGAGATGGTGATGGACAATCCTCCCTTGACCGTCATCCTCTTGGCCGCGGCCAGGAGCAAGTCGTATTGGGTGCCGTAATTGGCCTTGATGACGTCGTCGATCTGGAAGCGGTCGCCGTAGTCAACCGCGTTGATCTCGACCCCGCGTTTTTTGCGGGTGGCGATGGTTGCCCGGGCGAAGAGGCTGACCGCGAAGTTCAACACCCGGCCGGCGCCGGCAAAATGCGTGTCGGTCCAGCCGCCCACGTCCAGGATGCGGTTGGGAGCCCGGGATTCAACGATCATGGCTTAAATCTTAAACCCGCCTGGCACCTTGAGCAAATGAAGCTGCCATTGCCGTTGCACGAAATTCCAGGAAGAATCAGGCGGTTTTTTTCTCAAGGAACTGCTTTAGCTGACGTTGATGGCAACCGCACAATCCTTTCCCCTGGGTTGCCTCATATTGCATCCAACATTTTCCACGTTCACACCAAGTATGGTTTTTCTTGCTTTTCGAATCGTATCCTTCTCCCACTCCAAACAAATGCAAAACCTCGTGCCAGATAACTTCTTTGCAGAATTTATTCACCCAAGACAATTCTTCCCAATTGCTGCCCCATAATCCGCCTTCCTTGATCCTGAAATCGTTGAAAACGAGCACCTTCTCCCCGTCTTTAACAGCCTGACCGCATGAAAATTTGACAGATTCGAGCATAGCCTTGGCGGAGGCAGTTAGACCCTGGTATTGCGTGTATTTTGCAGGATAGCATGTCAAATAAACCATATGTAGCAGATCCGCGAACCTGTGATTTTGCTCATACATTTCACAAATTGCAGATATTTTGTCGACGACTTCGGCACAATTAGAATGTCCATTGACTATTTCAATGGGTAAGCTTATCCCATAACGGTTATCAAGCAATTCACTTAAGCAGTTAATCTCTCTATCCGCTTCAGCGATTAAGCCGGCTTTTTTTGAAAAAGAGAAAACAGCAATCTTGTGGGCTGCCATCTATTTACTCGGCAGCTTTCTGTTCCCGGCAAGGTTAAGGTAATTCTCGGAACTGACAACGCTTTTCCCGGTCTTGGATTCAAGGTCTTTCCGCGCCTTGCCCGCAACTCCCCCGCCTTTCCTGGCTGCTTCTTCAGTTTGGCGGAAGCCTTGGGCATTAATGGCGATGGTTATTTCTTTGGTTGATGCTTCACCCAACATGGAAAAGATCAACTCCAAGTCGTTCAAATGGTCGCGCAAATTTTGATTTTCAAGCCCCTTTATCGACTTATATTCACTGGGTGTGACCCCAAAGGCGGCTTTGGAAATTTCGGCCGTGAGTATGGCGTATTCTTTCGCTTCCATGACGCCACGGCTATGCCATTCGTCGGTCAATTCTTCGCGGATGGCAATCCCGCGCATTCTTTTTTCGATCCAATCCGTGGGATAACCTTTAGCCTTATAGAGCGCCCGTGTCCTCTTGGTTGCCAATTCGGGGTCTTCTATTTCCTGAATTCTCTCATAGCCGACCCGAGCCAGCCACCGTTTAAATGGCTCGGCCCTGGAAGAGGCAACTGATTGGATTATGCGAAAAATTCCCTCGGTATTTGCGCAATTAAGTTTTTGAACTCCTCCCGCAGTTGGCACCGGAAGGGGGGTGACAATTTGTCCCCACCCTTGGGAAAGTTCAGAGTCGCGTTTTCTCATCTTTTTTATATAGTCAGTCGCATTTGCGGTATCGGTCAGTGTCTGGACCACGTCCGCCACGACGAACCACCATTCATTGTTGTGGACGGTCCTTCTGATGCGGATGCCCTTAAAAATTGCGATTTTGGATGTCTCGCTTTTGGTTCTTGGTTCTTTCATGATTGTCAATCATACCAAAGCAAGTCGCATGCTGTCAAAAAAACCGGGGCGGGAGTTCCCGCCCCGGCTTGCATTTGATTGCTTGCGATCAGAACGCGTTTTCGGGGATGTCGAGCACGTCGCGGTTCCCGCTCTGGATGTAGTCCCTGACCGAGAAAACTTCGGGCAGGAGGCAGTCGATGTAGAACCTCCCGGCGTGGACCTTTCCGGCGTAGAACGCGGCCTCGTCCAGACCCTTGACCACTTCCTTCTTCTTGGCGTCGTCCGCGGCTCCTTTTTCCTTGAAGATTTTTTCAAGCGCGGCATCGGCGATGACCATCTGGTCCATCCAGATCCATCCGAGCACCACGTCTCCGAAGGCGCGGAGGTAGGGGGTTGCGACCAGCACGGGGTAGAAGATGTCCAGTTTCATTCCGGCCTCGACCATTTTCTTGGTGCAGGCATCGAGCGCCTCAATACCCTTGAGCAGTCGGTCGGCCTGGGCCGCGAACTTGGGATGTTTATTGTTCTTTTCCGCAACGGCCTTCATCATGGCCATGAATTCGTTGTAGGGCTTCATCTTCTTTTTCAGATCGAGCACTTTTCTTCCGACCAGGTCGAGCGCCTGGATGCCGTTGGTGCCTTCGTAGATGGAGGCGATCTTGGCGTCGCGGCAGAGTTGCTCCACCGGGTATTCCGAGGTGTAGCCGTATCCGCCGTAAACCTGGACCGCGGTGGCGGTGACTTCAAAGCCTCGGTCCGAGCAGTAGGCCTTGATCACCGGGGTGAGCAGCGCGAAGAAATCCGCGTGCATTTCTTTTTCCTTGGGGTCGGTCGCCAGTTCCGAGAAGGTCCAATGATACACTCCGCGATAGATCAGCGCCCTCATGCCTTCCACGTAAGCCTTCATCCACAATAGCATGCGCTTGACGTCCGGGTGCTTGATGATCTCCACCCGGGGAGCATTGACGTCTCTCATGTTCTGGATTTCCACGCCCTGGACCCTTTGCTTGGCGTAGTCAAGCGCGAAGAGATAGGCTGCGGAGGCCGCGGCCTCGCCCTGCACACCCACGCCCATTCTCGCCTCGTTCATCATCAGGAACATGTAACTGATGCCCTTGTTGAGTTCGCCGATGAGTTCGCCCTCGCATTTGCCGTTGTCGCCGAAGTTCAAGAGGCAGGTGGGCGAGCCGTGGATGCCCATCTTCTCTTCGATCCGGGAAAGGGCCACGTCGTTATATTCGCCCTTGCCGCCGTCGGGCTTGACGCGGAATTTCGGGACCAGGAACAGGCTGACGCCCTTCATTCCCGCGGGCGCGCCCTCGGCCCGGGCCAGGACCAGGTGGACGATGTTTTCGCACATGTCATGGTCTCCGGCGCTGATGAAGATTTTGGTGCCGTTGATCAGGAATTTGCCGCCGCTGATGGGCTTGGCGGTGCTCTTAAGGTCTCCGACCGCGCTCCCGGCGCCGGGCTCGGTCAGGTCCATGGTGCCCTGCCACTTTCCGCTGACCATGTTGGGCAGGTATCTCTTTTTCATCTCCGGGGCGCCGTAGGTTTCGATCAGGTGCGCCGCGGACCGGGTCAGCCCCGGGAACATGGTGAAGGCCATGCAGGCGGCAACGAACAACTCGTTGCCGGCAATGGACATGAGCGCGGGCAGTTCCTGCCCGCCCCACTCCTCGGAAGAGGCCATGGACACCCAGCCCTGCTCGCAAAACGCGTCATAGGCCTGCTTGTAAGCGTCCGGGACCTTGACCGTCTTGTCCCCGCCCTCGCCCACGATCTTCAGGTGCTCACTGTCGCCGATCTTGTTGATCGGAAGGATAACCTCGGTCGCAAACTTCTTGGCCTCGCCAAGGATCATGTCAAACTCTTCGCGGCTGTGCGAGGAATATTTGGGCAGCTTGAAAATCTGCTCCGCCTGCAGCTGCTCCCACATGACAAACTGGACGTCTCTTTCGTCAACCAATTGCTTTGCCATCGTAACCTCCTTTAAATTTTTATGACTATTGCCCCTCGAAAGACCGGCCTCCCGAATTTATCTTGTCTTTCAAGCCCTTGCCCGAACCGGCCCGATTGAATGAACAACCATTCAATCCTAGAATGCATCTTCTACCACAATTTTGCCGCAAGCGCAAGAATTTTTCGGGCTTTTTTTCAAGATATTGTCAAAGCCGGCTCTTGAAGCCTTGGGGTCAGGCCTCGCGGGGTCAGACCCCTCGCCGAACTCCGAATTCCCAACTCCTCACTCCTGATTCCTTGGCGTTCTTTGCGGCTTTGCGGTGAAAGATTCCCCGAATCGCGGATGTCTTGACAGGCGAAGCACAACCCGGATAATCTATTTTCAGGATGTATCGGGCGAAGAAAGATTTGATCCTGGCCAGCGCTTCTCCCCGGCGGCGCGAGCTTTTGAGCCGGATGGGGATCAAGTTCAGCATTGTGACGAGCGGCGTTGAAGAAACGTTATGCGGCGAGCTTGACCCGGCGGTCCATACCCGGAATTGCGCGCGGGCCAAGGTCGACCGGGCGGCGTCCATGGTGGGCGCGGACAGGGAGTTCTGGTTCCTGGGGGTTGACACCATCGTGGTGATTGACGGCTTGATTCTGGGCAAGCCCAAAGGCAAGGACCAGGCGCGCGAATTCCTCGGCCGTCTCTCCGGCAACTGGCACAAGGTGGTGTCCGGGTATCACCTGTTTCACCGGCCGGGCGCCGAGCGCGTTTCCAACAGCGTTTCGAGCCGGGTCTTGATCAAAAAACTCGGCGCCGATGAAATCGAGGCTTATGTTTCCACCAAAGAGCCGTACGACAAGGCCGGGGCTTACGCGGCGCAGGGGATCGGCGCGGGCTTGATCAAGGAAATCCAGGGGTCTTACACCAACGTGGTTGGCCTGCCGCTGGCGGAGTTGATTGATGAGATGATGCGCCTGGAGATAATCGAGCTTGCCGGCCCGGGGCCCCGGGAAAGGATCGCAAGGGAATAGCCGTGGAGATTGACCGGGATGCCTTGAAGCAGCGCCTGGACTCGGTCCGGGAAAGGATCGCGGCCGCGTGCCGGAATTCGGGCCGTCCTGAAAGCTCGGTCCGGCTGGTGGCGGTGAGCAAGACCAAGCCGGTTGAGATGATCCGGGCCGCGCTGGAGTTGGGCCAGCTTGAATTCGGGGAAAACTACGCCCAGGAATTGCGGGACAAGGCCGCGCTGCTCACTGACCCGGCCATACGCTGGCACTTCATTGGCTCTCTCCAGCGGAACAAGGTAAAATATCTGATAGGCCGGGTGGCGATGATCCACTCGGTGGATTCCAGGCCGTTGCTGGAGGAAATTGACAAGCGGGCCTCGGACGGCAATATGCGGGCGCCGGTCTTGCTGGAGGTTAAGCTGAGCGAGGAGGAAACGAAGACGGGGATCGATCCCGGGGCGCTGTTCGGGCTTGCGGAACTGGCGCTGGGCGGGAAGGCGGTTGAGCTCAAGGGCCTGATGACCATGCCCCCGTATTTTCCGGACCCGGAGCAGAGCCGGGGCTATTACGCGCGGCTGCGCAAGGTCAAGGATGATTTGGAGCAGCGGTTGAAAGTGAACTTGCCCGAACTGTCCATGGGCATGAGCAACGACTTTGAGGTGGCGATCGCGGAAGGCGCGACCATGGTCCGGGTGGGCGCGGCGATTTTCGGAGCGCGGTGAGCATGCGGAGTTTTTACAACAAGCTTGGGATAGTTGGCGGGGGCCGGATGGGAGAGGCCATCATCCGGGGACTGCTCGGAGCAGGCATGCGGCCGGAACTGATCCTGGCCTCCGACGCCGACAAAACCAGAAAGACTTTCCTCCAGGAAAAATACCGGGTCAAGGCCGCCCGCGACAACCTGTCCCTGGTTAAAGAAGCGGATATCCTCATCCTCGCGGTCAAGCCCCAGGTGATGGAGACGGTGCTCCTGGAAATCGGCCCGCAGGTGCGGAAGCGGAAGCCGCTGGTGATTTCAATTGCGGCCGGGATCAAGCTTGAGCTTTTGCGCAGGCGCCTGGGCGCGGGTGCGCGGCTGGTGCGGGTCATGCCCAACACACCCGCGGTGGTGGGCGAGGCCGTGAGCGCTTTTTACGCGGGCGCCGGCCTGTCCAAGGACGACAAGGCCACGGTCAAGGCCATCCTTTGCGCGTTCGGCCGGGCGGTGGAGGTTGACAAGGAAGAGATGATGGACGCGGTCACGGGCCTTTCCGGGTCCGGGCCGGCCTACATATTCCTGGCCATAGAGGCGCTGGCGGACGGCGGGGTGAAGCTGGGCCTGCCGCGCAGCCTGGCCATGGCGCTGGCGGCTCAGACCGTGGTCGGCGCGGGCAGGATGGTGATTGAGACCGGAAAGCATCCGGGGGAACTTAAGGACATGGTTGCAAGCCCGGGCGGGACAACCATCGAGGGACTGGGAGTGCTTGAGCGAGGCGGTTTCCGGGGCTTGCTGATCCAGGCGGTGGAGGCGGGAGGCCGGAGGAGCAGGGAACTGGCCGGCGAGGCCGGGGACCGGCGGAAGAGGAAGGAGAAATGAAAAAAGAGAAACGGAAGACGGAATCAACTGCGATTTGGTTCCCCCACTTTTCTCTTGGAACTTTTCTCTTTTCTCTCATTGGACGCAGAGGAGGGAAGAAAAAATGAAGATCACTCCGATGGAGATCACGGGCAAGAAGTTTGAGAAAAGGTTCCGGGGATACGACGTGGCGGCGGTGCGGGAATTCCTGGAAATGGTGGCCTCGGACGTGGAGGAGTTGAAGCGGGAGTGCCGTTATTTTGAGGAAGAGCTTTCGCGGAAGAACGCGGAGGTCAACGAGTTCAAGTCGCGGGAGCAGAGCCTGAAGGACACCCTGATCCTGGCGCAGAAACTGGCGCGCGACATGAAGAACAACATGGCCAAGGAGGCCCAGGTGGTCCTCGCCGAGGCGGAGATGGAGGCGGAGAAGATCCTGCGGCAGTCGCACGAGCGCGCGATTGAACTGGAGGGCGAAATCCGCGAACTTCGGAACCAGCGGCTCAAGATGACCGAAGAGATGCGCGCCATCTTGAGCACCCATCAGAAGCTTTTGGACATGGCCGGCGAGGGCGTGGCGGCAAGCGAGGCCGAGGAAGATAAAGTGGCGAGGATTTCAGTCCGCGCCAAAAGAGATGAATGAGCGAGGGGGTCTGGCCTCAGCATCGCAGTTTGACTTCAGCGAAGAGGCCTGACCCCGTAAGGCAGGACGAAGAACCCAAAATGTTTTGGAAGAAAGCTCCGGAAGGCGTGATTCTTAACCTCTACGTCCAGCCCGGAGCCAAAAAATCGGAAATCGTCGGACCAACCCCTGACGGGTTCCTTAAAATCAAAATCGGCGCGCCCGCGACTGAAGGCAAGGCCAACAAGAAACTGATCGAATTCCTCGCCCACCTTCTCGACCTGCGCAAGTCCGACCTCCGGATTCTTTCCGGGGAGACGGGGAGGAAAAAAAGAGTCTTGGTTTTGACCGATCAGCCAATGGCTGTGATCACCGGCTTGAGGGTTTGATTATTTTTTGGAAACCTTGATGTTCTCAAGCTCTATTTCAGGAGTCTTCTTGATCCCCAGATGCTCTCGCGCGGAAAGCAGCTCGATGCCGTGGATTTCCCCGTCTGATCCGTAGTCAATCGCCAAGTCGGGGCCGACCCGGACCGTATGGTCGACACCGTGGCCTTTGAACACGATGTAAATCGCATCCGCCTGCGGGTCATAGCTAAGCCTCATCATTTTTGCCTCCCTGCGAGAAGAACACATAAACTGTAATCACGTAGATCCGGTCTTTTTCTTCAACAAAAACGGGAACCACTTCTTTTTGCTTATATTACTCGGAGCGCAAAATATTTGACGCTATTACCTGCCGTATTTCCCGTAGGGGCACAGCGCGCTGTGCCCCTACAGAGGCCGGACGCATTCGCCATCTGTCACGTATTAAACGCTCCGAGTAGTAATGCCGCAACATCGCAGTCAAGGCAAAGCAAGCTCACACCCTGACCCCTTCGCGCCCGATGGACTTGAAAATCGGCGATACGCGCGCAGCCGCAGCCAAACAGGCTAAGGCTTCAAGGCTTGGATCAGCCTGTAGGCGAGCCTCTGTTCCGGCTCGGACATGCGCGAAATCAGGAGGCTGATTTTGCGCAAGATTTTTGCGCGGTCCGGCTCCAGATGCTCAAGCTTGAAAAGCTCGTCCAGGGGAACGTTCAGAGCCTTGGCGATCCTGGCCAGGTGCTTGAAGCTCGGGTTCTCCAGACCGCGTTCAATGGAGCCGAGATATTTATAGCTGATCCCCGACCGCTCGCCAGGCCAACGGCCCGGAACTATGATTTGATAATCACGCCTTCTTGGCGGGCGATTTCAAGGATAGGCCGGCCGTCTCCGCTTTTCCATTCCTTGACCCCGCAGGGGATGGGCTCGATGCGCAAGTCGGCAAATTTTCTTGTGAACCAGAGCTTCTTGACCTGCTCAATGGTCCGGGGCGGTTCCAGTTCGGGCGCAACCACAACCAGGTCAATATCGCTATATCTGCGCTGCTCCCCTCGCGCGAACGAACCATACAAGATAGCCATGGTCGGGTGGATTCCGCTTTCCGGCAATACCCTGAGGTAACGTTTGACGGCCTTCACAATTGATTTCTTAACCATTCAACCATCCCCTCGGCAGTGGAAAATTCCCGGGTTGCGGTTTTGACATCTATCTTCGCCTGGGCAGAATCAGGGTATCTTCCCGCCAATTGGTAAACATCAAATTCCAGCAATATCCTTGTCCTCGCTTCGTCCAACTTGAGTTCCGCGATCTCCGCCAACCTTGCCAGATTGTGAATTTTAGGCGGCATTCGCTTGGTTTTTTTCACGACATGTGCCTTCAAAATCTTCTCGATTGCGAGGTGAGCGAAAAACATGGAATGCCGGTAATGCTTTTGGCGGAGCAGGTCCCGGGCCGCGTCAAGGTCCTCTTCGCTGCCGTTGGTCCAGTATGCTATTTGCTTTTGGACGTCCACCGGACTTTCAGATATTATATCATGGCCGACAAACGGGGAGAAGCCCTTGCCCACCCCCACTTTTGCAGCTCATATTTTTTGCTTCAGGGGTCAGGCCTTTTCGCGGAAGAACGAACTGCGATGATAAGGCCAGACCCCCCGAGGTTTGACCCCCTGAAATTTCGGCCTGGCTCGTGGCATTTTCAAAAAGCGGGGGTTGGCAAGCGTTGAAGCCGACTTGCCACATTCAATGCTTGATTATAGGATAATCATCAAGTGGTCGGGTCTTGAATTCAGACCGGTCTCGCAGCGAGGCGAGTCCGGGAAAGGTCAGGAGGGCACAATGAGACGAGCGAAAAATTGGGGCGTGGCAATTCTGCTTTTTCTCGTTTCCCTTTCCGCGGGTTCCATCACTTCCTGGGTCCAGGGCGATCTGGGCGACGCGCGCAAGGTCGTTACCAGCGTGATCTCGAAATACCTGGCGCAGTCGACCGGGCCGGAGGTCAAGGCTTCGCTCAAGGCGCTGGGCCCGGAGAAAAAGTCCGCGCTCGTGAATTTTATGGGCGCGGAGGGAAAAGGTTTTCTGCTTTCCCAATGCGCCCCGGAGGTGTGCGCGGTGATCAAGCCGCTCAAGCCGGCCGGCCGGATTTCCGAAGACGACTTCCGGAAAATTTACCCGGACATCCTTTCCAGCATCCTCGGCCGCATGCCCGCGGACAAGTACGGCAAGTTCATCCTGAGCACCGGAAACGAGATCGCGGCCGAGGCGCTCTTCATGGGCTGGCAGGGCCAGAACAAATATTTCGCGGGACTCGCCCCTTCCCGCCACGAAATAATCCTCAAGACCACCCCGACCTGGATGTTCCTGGAAATGGGCCTGCGCCGCTACGCCGAGATCAAGGACTACACCTGCATCCTCTACAAGCAGGAGCGGCTGGGCAGAAAGCTCCAGGACGTGGAGACCATCCTGGTCAAGTACCGCGACAAGCCCAAGTCCATTTACATGAAATGGCTGGCCGGGCCCTGGAAAGGGCGCGAACTGCTTTACAACGAAGCGCTGAGCAAGACCGACGTGCGCGTGCGAGAGAGCGGATTCCTCGGAGTGATCCCCATCTGGATCGACTACCATAACCCCATCGCCCAGCGCGGCACCAACCACCCGGCAATCGAAATCGGACTCAAGTTCCTGCTCGAACTCAACCTCGACCAGTACAAAAAGGCCACCCCCAAAAACGAACTGGGCCGCGCCGACCACGGCATCCGGGAGTTTGAAGGCCGCAAGGTTTACGTGATGGAGAACATCCTGCCCCGGGAAAAAAGCAAGGGCTATTACTGCTACCGCGTGGTCCATTACATGGATTACTTGAACGCGATCGAGCCCAAGGTCGAGGTCTTCAACTGGGACAACAAACTCTACGAATCATACTTGTACACCAAGCTCAAGCTCAACACCGGACTGACCGAGAAGGACTTCGATCCCGAAAATCCGGAATACCGACTATGATTGGCTCTCGGAAATAATCTTTTCCAGCGCAGAGGCAAGCACAGGCAAGTCCTTTTTCACTGTGCCCCACAGTATCTCGAGATCCGTGACCACGTAGTCGTGGATGATCTTATTGCGCATTCCTACGATTTCCTTCCAATTTATCTCCGGGTGCCTTTCCCGGGTTTGCTTCGATATTCTTGCGGCGGCCTCTCCAACCAGTTCCACCAAATGCAACAAACTCAACTGCAACATCCGGTTCTTTTGCAACTCATGGGAAGTTCCGCCCCGGGCAATGGAAATCGCTTCCTTGGCGTAACCGAGCATGTGCTTCAATCGCACGATGTCACTGTGTTGAGTCATATTCCACTTTGGCCTCTTTGAGAACTCCCTCGCGGAAATATGGACTCAAGCTGTTGGGCGTATTTAAATCAACCTTGCGACCGAGCATTTCGGCCAGTTCAAATTCCATGCGCACGAATCCAATCAGACCCGGGATATGCCGGGAATCAAATTCAACCAGCACGTCGATGTCGCTTTTCCGGCCAAAGTCCTTGCGCAGCACCGAGCCGAAGAAAGACAATTTCCGGATGTGATTCTTCCTGCAAAAATTCCCGATCCGCGCCCGGCTCACCCTGATCCCGTCAAGTTTGATCATCTTCGCCATGGCTACCCAATTATAATGCATCCCCAAAACTATTGAAAGCGGGGAGCGGCCTTTGAACTCCTTGGGGCTGGAAGCGACACCGGTTTTTCGCGCCGTTTGCCGTTTGCCGCTAACCGTTGACCGCTCAACGCGCGCCGCCTTTGTGCTTGCGCAATTCAAACTCAGATAGTAGGATAGAAACAGCCATGACCGACGCGATGCCTAAAAGTTTCGGGAGATACCAGGTTCTCGGCGTTCTGGGACGCGGGTCCATGGGCGTGGTCTATAAGGCCAAGGACCCGGTGATCGGCCGCCTGCTCGCGGTGAAATCCGTGCCCGAGACCATGGGGCTTGACACCGGCAAGAAAGCGGAATACATCAAGCGCCTGATCCAGGAGGCCAAGGCCGCGGGCAATTTGCAGCACCCGAACATCGTCACTATTTTTGACGCGGGCGAGACCGAACTCGGCCCCTTCATCGCCATGGAATACCTGGACGGGGTGACGCTCAAGGAGGTCTTGAGCTCGGGCAAGAGGCTGACCATCCCGCAACTGGTGGAGATCGTGCGCCAGGTCGGAGAAGGGCTGGACTACGTGCACCAGCGCAAGATCGTGCACCGCGACATCAAGCCCGCAAACCTGATGATCGTGGAAAACAACCTGATCAAAATCATGGACTTAGGGATAGCCCGGCTGCCCTTCTCCGAACTCACCCGCGAGGGCAGGCTGGTGGGTTCCCCTTCATACATGTCGCCGGAGCAGCTCCAGGGCCAGGAGTTGGACGGCCGCTCCGACATGTTCAGCCTGGCGGTGGTGCTCTACCAATGCGCCACCGGCAAAAAGCCGTTCCCGGGACAGAACATCCAGGAAATCTGCTGGCGCATCATCCACGACGAGTGGGTGCCGGCAAGCAGGGTTGAGCCGGGAGTCAGCCCGGAGTTTGAAGCGGTGCTGGCCACGGGCCTGGCCAAGCGCCGGGAGGACCGGTATCAGACCGGCAAGGAATTTTTCGAGGCCATGCGCAAGCTCTTGGGCGAGCGGCCCGAGCCGCGTCCGGAAAAAATCCGGGAAACGCGGTCGCGCCTGAGAGAAAAGGCAATTTCGGAAACCGCTCCCGCGGCTGCCAGGGCCCCGGCTCCGCAAACCAGGGCCGAGGCGCCCGACCCCTCGGTCTATGACGAGTCATCCTCGCTCAGCACGTCCTCCGAATCCGAAATCGACGACATCTTCCGCGACCTGACCATGACCCACCGCAGCTCCTACATCCTGGGCGAGGAGTCCGGGACCAAGACCTGGCAGGTGGTCGCGGGAATAATCGCGGCCGCGGCGGTCATCGGCGGCTTAATCTGGTTTTTGGTCTGGGGGTAAAAACATGGTTGTCAAGTGTCCAGGGTGCGCGAGCCGGCTCAATCTGGGGACCGAACTGTTCGCGGAAAAAGTGGTGGTGAGATGCCCGGATTGCCTGCAGATGTTCATCGCCCGCGCGGACGACCATGTGGAGGAAGGCGAGGCGACCGGCGAGGCGACCCTGCTGGTCTCGGACAAGCCCTCGGCCAGAAAGGACGCGCGGCAGTGGCAAGACCTCGCGCCCAGCCTTTCGGTGATCCGCGGGCCGGACCAGGGGATACATCTGCGGATCAAAAAGGACGAGATGGTGATCGGCCGGGAGGACGCGGATTTGATCCTGACCGACCCCTCGGTCTCCAAATGGCACTGCCGCATTTTCAAGGAAAAGAAACGGTACTATCTGGAGGACCTGGGCTCGAAGAACGGAACCATCGTCAACAAAAAACGCACCCAGCGCGCGGAATTGAATAACCTCGACGAAATCGAACTGGGCCAGACCCTGATCGTTTACTCCGACTACGACGGTTCGGAGGAATGCGTGCCCGAGGACGTGAGCCAGGAGCTGGACCATTTGCGCGACTCCACCAAGGCCCAACAACAGGGCGAATCGGGAAGGATGCCCAAAGGACGGGAGTTCTATCTCGAAATCATGTCCGGGAAAGACAAGGCCAGGAGCTTCAAGATCGACCGCTGCCCGCTCATCATCGGCCGGGGCGAGGAGGCCAACCTCCGCCTCTCCGACGAGGAAGCCTCACGAAAGCACGCCATGATCGAAGTCCTCTCCCGAGATAACGCTTACCTCACCGACCTCGCATCCCAGAACGGAACCTACCTCAACGGCGCCCACATCCGCGCCATGCGGCTCAAACACGGCGACAAAATCAGACTCGGACAAACCATCATCCAATTCATCGTCAAAGACCTTCCCGAATAATTGTAGGGGCGGGGCTTGCCCCGCCCAAACCGTAGGGGCAGGGCTCGCCTTGCCCCTGGCAACGCAAAATATCTTCTCCCCAAATCTTCCAATACGATGGTGATACATCGTATCACCCGCATATCTCAGGTGCTGCCATTTTATCACCGGCAATCCATGCCGTGAGGGTGTTGATAAATGCGAAATAGGCGCAAGAAGAACGCGACCCTTCCCCGCCCTGGTCGCCGACGCGCCAAAGCGCTATGGCGACGGCGCGAGGGGAGGGGATTAAGGAGAGGGTGAGCGGAGCCTTTATTGGCAAGGGGTTGCGCCCGTGGCAATTGCTCCGACGCAAAGCGACCCTCACCCCCACCCTCTCCCCTCCCAGGGAGAGGGAGATATTTTTTCAACACCCTGCTGATGGCACGGCAACGCGCGAACGGGTCAGAATCAGGAACGACCGCCATGCACGATCTGCGATCATCCCTAAAGTCTGATCTTGAAATCTGCTAGTTGCGCTTATCTAAATAATTGGATATAATAATGATCAAAAGAATTGATGGAGGCAAGCGTGGCGGAGCCAAGGAAAAAGTGTAAAGAAAGAGAATGTGTAAGAGAGGCACTTTGGGGGTCCATTTATTGTTGGCACCACCTCCAATCTAAAGGCGATTCTGAAATAAGCAAATGGAGGATGCTAGTTTTGAACAATAAGGAAGTACTTACCAACGCGAATTTGGAATATGCGGACTTGAGTCAAGATGCCTACTCAAAGGACGGCAGCGCAGATGTTGATTTTTCAAAAGCCGTCATAACAGATGCGAATCTTGCCTGCGCTAATCTCTCAGGTCTAAATATGTACGCCGCTACGATTTCGGGTGGCTTGAACTGTGTTGATTTCACAAACGCAAATCTATCACAAGCTGAACTCACATCATCCAAATTGTGGAACGCCAAGTTGGTGAATACAGATTTGTTGGGGACAAATTTCTCGGGATCTGATTTGAGGGACGCGGATCTCCAGAATTGCAAACTTGGCGAAACCGATTTTTCCCGTTGTTCACTTCGTTCGGCAAAATTGAATGGGGCATGCGGTAGTGGCTCAAAATTTCAACAAGCTGACCTAAACATGGCCGAAATTAGAGACGCCCTTATTTTATGCTCAAATTTTGAAAATTCGAATTTGGAAAGCGCTGACTTTGAGAATACCTCCCTTTTGGCTTCAGATTTCCGGGGCGCGATTCTTGGAGGAACAAAACTACAAGGCGCGAGTCTGCTGATGGCCAACTTCCAAAATGCCGGAATTGGCAACATAACATTTAGAAAATCAGTCCGGCTGCCTGCTTCGATAACAAAGATACTATCCAAATTCCATTGGTTTCCAAAAATGCCAAGGGAATTTAGGGAATTTTTGGATAGGATAAAATGCCCCACCGTTTGGAAGGGAGCCAGGGTTGATTCCATTGCCTCGTGCGATCCGCTGATCCGTAAGCTCATCCAAGATGAAGTATGGCTTGAAGCCAAACTAGAAGATGCAAGAAATAGCCGGCTAAGTCAATTCTGGATGTGGATATGGGGTATGAGTTGCGGGTATGGCAGCTATGCTTCGTTATGGTTATTTTGGTGTGTGGCCATAATATTTGCTTTTGGGCTGATTTATTTTTTGGGTTGGAACTATTTGTTCACAGATATTTCGCGAGTGGGTCCTGAAAGATTTGGTAATGCCATGTATGGAAGTATCGTGACTTTTATTCCAATGACTATGGAGAACCTGAGCCCACGTGGCCTCCTTGGCAAACTGATCATGCTCACGCAAGGGATTTCGGGATATGTAATGTTGGCAGGGCTGATCTCAATCTTCGCAAACCGAATCGCGCGGCTATCTTGAGATTCTTGAGCGGTACTCGGTTTGCGCCTCATTGATTACCTGGTCGCGGAAATATTTGCTCAGGCTGTTGGGGGTGGAGAGGTCTACTTTTCGGCCGAGCAGGCGGGAAAGCTCGATTTCGATCCCGGCGAATTTGATCAGACCTACGCGCGCGTCGGGCTCGAATTCCACCAGCACGTCCACGTCGCTTTTAGGGCTGAAATCGCTGCGCAGCACCGATCCGAAAAGCGATAGCTTGCGGATGCGGTTGCTCCTGCAGAATTCAGCGACCTTATCGCGGTCTATTTTGATCCTTGCGCGCACAGGGAAATTATATAGCGGCGGTTTGTAAATAGCAATATTCGCCGGTCCCGGCTGTCAGGCGGTTGCCGGCGATTAAAGATGCCGATGACTTTGTTTGCATTTTTGTTGCTATGTGCTTGGTAGTGTAATTTTCCCCTGCTCCGGCTCCGGTATCGACTTCTGCTTCCAAAGGCCGGGCGAGCTTACTTTTCAAATCGGTCAATGAATTTTCTGGGCGTGAATATTTTCACGCGCCCGGCTGAAGCATGCGGGAAATGGCGCTCGTTCCCGGTTATGATCGCGGATGCCCGCGAGGCCAGCGCCACTTCCAAAAACATTCGGTCGTCGGGGTCAGGAAGCGCGGTGGGCAGGGGATCAGGCGAAAAGAAAATCGCCCTGTTACGGATGGCTTCAACTATGACCAGAGCGTCTTGGGCGGAAAAAGGCCACTCGGGCCGGGTCAGGACGTCCCGATATTCTTCCATAATCCGCTCGTCCACGCACAGTTCAACTGACCCCTCAATGATCAACCCAAGCACCTGGGCGGAAAAGCCGCCGGGGGAGAGCAAGCCCGAGACCAAGACATTGGTGTCAACGACTACCCGCATGCTCGCGGCCCGCGGCTTTGCGTTGTTTGCGCGATTTTTGAATGATGCGGTCGATCTCCGGGATGGAAAGTTTGTCCAGGCCCCTGGCTTTGGCCTTGTCCCTTACCCGCTCCAGGGCCATATACAGCTCCGCCTTGCGCAGAGCCATCAGTTCATCCTCCATGCTTTCCTCAGTCACGGGCGTGACCAGGGCGATGGGCTTCCCGTTCGAAGTCAGCACGATCTTGCCGCTCTTCTTCAGGGTGGCCTTCAACTTGCCGGTGTTCTGGCGAAGTTCGCGGATGTTGACGAATTTCATCTTGACCTCCTTCAAGCCGCTCCCGTATGGTTATGCTACACATTTGTGGCACAATTGTCAACCATAAATTCCCCGGCGCCAAGTGCCCGCCTCCGGGTCGGCCGCGCGCCGCCTTGCGGCCTCCGGCGAGGTGATTGTTGCCCGGGAGTTGTGCTATAATTCGGGCAGTGACGAGTGCGAGGGATGAACGTGAATAAGGGGGCAAGCATGGCTAAAAATGTTGCGGGATGGATATGTCTGGCGCTTTTAGTCTTTGCGGTTGCGGGCAAGGCTTCGTCCAAGGATGTCCGGCCGTATTTTGATTTCTCGGGCCAGACCGGGTTTTTCAAGATGCCGTATCCCAACGACGTCCGCCGGAACGCGGACGGCACGGTCAACCTTGAGGGCTTTCCGGCCACGGGCCTGTTCTGGCTGATCAGCAGCTACCCGGGCATGGCGGAGAAGGCCGGGTTCGGCACCGCGCCCAGCATTTATTTCCGGTTCAACGGCCCGGTCAACGTTGCCAACCTGCCCAAGTCGGCCAAGGATTCGCTCAAGCCCGGCTGCCCGATCATGCTCATTGACATTGACCCGCGCTCGCCCGAGTACGGGAAAAAATACCCGCTGCTCTGGAGGTATTATGACAAGCCGGCGAGCTGGGCGACTTCCGGGCCCAACCTGCTCGCAATCATGCCCCTGCCCGGATACGTGCTCCGCGAAAACACCACCTACGCCGCAATCGTGCTCAAGTCGCTGGGCGCAAAGAACGGCGAACTCTTCGCTCCCGCGGGCCTTGCCAAGGTCCTGGAGGGAAAGGCGCTGAGCGGCAATTTCGGAAAGCTTGCCCCCAAGGCTTACGCCCCGCTGGCGGCCTGGCTCTCAAACCTGAACTGCCCGGTCAAGAAGGAAGAGCTTGCAGCGGCCACGGTCTTCACCACCTCGGACCCGACCAGAGAGATGCTGAAAATATGGAGCGCGCTCCAGGAGATGCCCGCGGTGGAGCTTACCGAGGGCATCCGGCTTGAGCGCGAATACCCCGACTACTACGTGCTCCGCACCAAGTGGCGCGCGCCCCAGTTCCAGACCGGGCTGCCGCCGTTTTCTTTCGTGGGCGGAGACATCCTTTACGACAAGGACCACAAGCCCGTCATCCAGCGCTGGCAGGACGTTCCGCTCGTGATCACCATCCCCAAGCAAAAGATGCCGGAAAAAGGTTTCCCGCTCATGATGTTCATCCACGGCACCGAGGGCGTGTCCAACCAGGTGGTTGACCGGGGCAAGACCTTTGAGAAAAAGGGCGAGCCGGAAAAAGGCGCGGGCCCGGCCATGATCGCGGCTCGACGCGGGATCGCGGCCATGGGAAGCGCCGTGCCCCAGAACGGCGAGCGCGGCGGGGACAAGACCATGATCCTCTACTACTGCATCTTCAACGCCGCGGGCATGCGCAACAACATCATCCAGTCCGCGGCCGAGCAGATCATGCTGCTCCGGCTGTTCAAGCAGATAAGAATCCCGGCCGAGCTTTGCCCGGAAGCGGGCGTGCCCGCGGGCAAACAGATTTATTTTGACCCCGAACTCTTCTTCGCAATGGGGCAGTCCCTGGGCAGCCTCATCCTCGGACCGTTCGCGGGAGTGGAGCCCGGGCTCAAGGCCATCATCCCCTCGGGAGAGGGCGGACACTGGGGAGTGTTCATCGCCCGCGGCAACATCCTGGACTTCAAGAGCCTGAACCAAAAAGAAAAGGGCATGCTGGAGGCGATCAAGGTTGACGTTTTCCACCCGGGAATGGCCGTGTTCCACCAGGCAATGGCCCCGGTAGATTTCCTCAGCTTCGCGCCCCACATCACCGGCCAGCCGCTCCAGGGAAAGCCCAAGCAGGTCTGGATGGCAATAGGGCTCTACGACCATTTCTTCCGGCCCGAATGCCAGAACGCGCTCTTCGCCGGGCTAAACCTCGACCTCGCGGGACAGGTGGCGGACGACCGCATCCTCCAATACCTCGACCTCAAGGGCAGCAAGCTCGCGGACTACCCCGTGACCGGAAACATCAAGCAGGCCGGCAAGGACCTCACCGGCGTGGCCGTGCAATACAAGATGGACGACATCCTCGACGGTCACCACGTCAACTTCCAGCTCGATCAGCCCAAATACCAGTACGGCTGCTTCCTGCAATCGGTCGTGGAGAACGGAATGGGCACGGTTTACGCGCCCAAGGACCTTGATTCGCCCTGCGAAAAATAGCGGTTAACAACACGGAGGGGTCAGGCCTTAACAACGAAGCCCGAACTGCGAAGTTAAGGCCTGACCCCAGTTGACCGGCCTGACCCCACGAGGCCTTTGCTCGGCTTGTTAGGACCCATTCATGATGCTATGCTTTTAGAATAATGAGCGAGCAGCGCGAAGCCCATAGTCTGCGGGACCGGGCCAGGGAGCTCCAGGCCCAGGACCGAAGGCGCCGCCGGCGGGAATTCATCCTGATCGTGGTTTTTGTCGCCCTGATCATCGGCGCGTTTTTCCTCGAACTGCAGCTCAGCAAAATCAGCGAAGGTGGCGAGTTCCCATTTCTCACCAGCACCCTGTTCTTCGCCTTCTGGAACCTGGTCTCCATCCTGGCTTTGGTCGTCTTGTTCCTGGTCGTGCGCAACCTGGTCAAGCTGGCTTTCGAGACCAGGCACGGCATCTTCGGCTCCCACCTGCGAGCCAGGCTGGTCAGCGCCTTCATCATCCTGAGCCTGGGCCCGGCAACCGCGCTCTTCATCCTCAGCAACTTCTTCATCAGTCACAGCATCGAGCGCTGGTTTGACCCCGCGGTGGAGCGCATCTTCAACGTCTCCAAGGACATCTCCCACAACACTTATCAAATGACCGGGGAAAACACCCTCCATTTCGCTGAAAATATCAGCCGGCGGATCACCGACCTCCAATTCCTTTCCGAGGAAAATTCCATCGCTTTGAAAAATCTGCTCCGGCAAAAGCAGCAGGAATACGGCGTTGACTTGGTCGAAGTGTTTGACGGCCAGGGAAAGCCGGTCCAGCGCGCGGGCACGGAAGAGTTCAGCGACGTGCCCCCGCCGGAACCAAAGGTGGTCAATAACGCCCTCCGCGGCTACGAGGGATACCTGCCTGAAAAATTCAGGGAAGGCGAATTGGTCCGGGGGGTCATGCCCATCTTCTCCAGCCTTTTGGACCGGCGAGAGGTGGTCGGCGCGGTCGTGACCACCCAGTATTTAAGCGCCGGGCTCGCCATGCAGCTTGAATCCAACGAGGCCGCCTTCAAGGACTACCAGAAGCTCAAGGGCAAGGAAACTTTTTTCCGCCGAGAATTCCGGATGATCCTCATCCTGGTCACCCTGGTCGTGATGTTCCTCTCCATCTGGTACGGACTCTACTTCGCCAAGGGCATCACCGTGCCCATCCAGCTTCTGGCCGAGGGCACCCAGGAGGTCGCCAATGGTAATCTGGATTACAAAATCGAAATGGACAGCGCTGACGAGGTGGGCACCCTGGTCAAGTCCTTCAACCAGATGACCGGGGACCTTAAAAACAGCCGGAGCGAGCTCGAGCAGCGGAGGATTTACATCGAGACCCTGCTCGCGAACCTGGACTCCGGGGTGATCGCGACCGATCCGGAAGGAAAAATCACCACGGTCAACCAGGCCGTGCTCTTGATCCTGGGCGGGAAACGGGAAGAGTTGCTGGGCAACACGATCAGCCAGGCGCTCTCCGGGCCGCTGGCGGACCTGATTGAGGAAGCCGAAAAAGAGCTTGCCGATTCCGGTCACCACACCACGGTGCGGCAGCTCTTCTACCAGAGCGAGGAAATCCGCGCGTACCTGCGGGTTTCCTTGAGCCGGATGCAGGACGGCTCGGGCCGGCTGCTGGGCAAGGTGGTGCTGATTGACGACCTCACCGACCTGGCGCGCGCCCAGCGCTCGACCGCCTGGCGGGAGGTCGCGCGCCGGATCGCGCATGAGATCAAAAACCCGCTCACCCCCATCCAGCTTTCGGCCCAGAGGCTTTTGCGCAAATACGAGTCCACGCTCGGCCAGGAAGGGGACGTGCTCCGGGAATGCACCTCCATGATCGCCAACCAGGTGGACGAAATGAAACGGCTGGTGGACGAGTTTTCCAACTTCGCGCGCGTGACCGGCATCCAGCTCGGCAGCCACCAGTTGAACGAGGTTATGGAGGAAACGGTTGCTCTATACAAACAGGCGCATCCGCAGGTTGAATTTCAGCTCGAGCTGGATGCGGGCCTGCCGGTCTTTCAGTTCGACCGCGACCAGATCAAGCGCGCGCTGATCAACCTGGTCGACAACGCGGTCAAGGCCCTGGAGGGCAAGCCCGGGCAAGTCTCGCTCAAGACCGTGAACGTCCCGGCCATGCTTTCCGCGCGGCTGATCGTGGCCGACACCGGCCGGGGCATCCCCCGCCAGGCGCGCAAACTCATCTTTGAGCCGTATTATTCAACCAGCGGCCAGGGCACCGGCGGACTCGGACTCGCCATCGTCCAGCGCATCGTCAGCGACCATTACGGCAAAATCTCGGTGGAGGACAACCTGCCCAAAGGGACTAAATTTATCATTGATCTGCCCGCCCGGCTGACCGCGGCGCAAATCAAAAAAGAGAGTGCCGGCTGATGGCGAAAAAGCGTCCGAAAATACTGCTGGTGGATGACGAGGAAAAAATTTTGCAGAGCCTTTCCGCGGCTCTTTCCGACGAGGGCATGTCGGTCCGGAGCGCGAAGAGCGCGGAAGAGTCGCTGCCCGTGCTGGAACGCGAGAGCTTTGACTGCGCGCTCTTGGACATCTGGCTTCCGGGCAAGGACGGGCTGGAGCTTTTGCAGGAGGTCAAGAAACGCTGGCCGGAACTGGCGGTGATCATGATTTCCGGGCACGGCACCATCGAGACCGCGGTCCGCGCCACCAAGCTCGGCGCTTTCGACTTCCTGGAAAAACCGCTCAACCTGGAAAAGGTGATCCTGGGCATCAAACACGCGCTCGACCTCTCGCGGCTCTCCAGCGAATACCAGCGGCTGCGGGGCGAGGTGATCGGCGAGGAAGAACTGATCGGCGGCAGCGCGCAGATCGAGCAGCTCCGCCAGACCATAGAGAAGGTCGCCCCCACCGAGGGCTGGATCCTGATCACGGGCGAAAACGGCACGGGCAAGGAAGTGGTGGCCAAGAGCATCCACCGCAAAGGCGGCCGGCGCGAGGGCCCGTTCATCGCGGTGAACTGCGCGGCGATTCCGGAGGAACTGATCGAGAGCGAGCTGTTCGGATACGAGAAGGGAGCTTTCACCGGCGCGGACAAGAAGCGTCCGGGCAAATTCGAGAACGCGGACGGGGGCACGCTTTTCTTCGACGAGATCGGGGACATGAGCCTGAGCACCCAGGCCAAGGTGCTGCGCGCGCTGCAGGAGCAGGAGTTCCAGCGGCTGGGCGGCGGCGAGACCATCAGGGTTGACGTGCGCGTGATCGCGGCCACCAACAAGGACCTGGAACAGGAAATGAAACAGGCCAACTTCCGCGAAGACCTTTTCTACCGGCTCAACGTCATCCCGCTCCACATCCCGCCGCTCCGCGAGAGGGCGGACGATACCCCCCTGCTCATCGACCATTTCCTCAAAATCTTCTCCCGCAAAAGCAGGTTGGAGAAGACCATCCACCCGCGCGTGCTGCAAGCGCTCAAGCAGTATTCCTGGCCCGGCAACGTCCGCGAATTGAAGAATATTGTTGAGCGAATGGTCATCCTTTCTTCCGGGGAAAAAATCACGATCACGGACCTGCCGCCCGGGATCGTGGTGGGAGACGCCGGGACTTCCCCCGCGCCCTTCTCCCAGGCCGATTTCAAAAACGCAAAAAAGGCTTTTGAAAAACAATTCGTCCTGCGCCGGCTGATGGAAAAAAACTACAACGTGCCGGAGACCGCGAACTCGCTGGGCATGGACCGGACCACGCTTTACCGCAAGCTCAAGCAACTGGGGATTGATCTTGAATCAACCGGACAGGACAAGTCCGAGGACTCATAAGATCCCGGCTTGCGCGTGACCGGCTTGGCTCGGGATCGAGGCCGGCTTTGCCGTTTCACCTTTTTCTTGCCGCGAGCAGAACCAGGCCGGCGATGGCCGTGAACAGGAAAGCCAGGTTCTGGTAAATTCCGATTTCAAAACTCAGGGGCCGATAAAGGAATTTCACGCGGTGCTTGCCCGGGGGCACCGGCATGCCGCGGAAGAGATAGTTCGCGCGGTAGATCCTGACCTCCTTGCCGTCAATGTAGCCATGCCAGCCCGGGAAATAAGTGTCGGTCATCATGAGCCAGCCCTGCGAGCCGAGCTTGACCGTGAGTTCCACCAGGTCGGTCTCGTCGCGGACCAGGCTGATCTTGCCGGCCGAAGTCTGCGCGGACGGACGATCTTCTCCCCCGGCCGACACGATGCTGACCTCTTCCTCGGAAAAATTCCCGGCCCGGACCAGCTCCAGCGCCTCTTGAGCGGTCTCCACAAACGATACGCTCCCGGCCAGGAAAAACCTGGGCGTGGCGTGGCGTCTTTGGTAGAGGAAAGGTCCCGCGTCAAAGATCAACTTGTATTGCGCGGCCGCGGTCTCATCGGTTTTGCGGAGCGAGGCGAAAATCGCGAAGTCCTGCGTGGGGTCGGCTTGAGGGCCGGGCAGGGTGGCCAGTTCAATTTTCCGCGAAGCCTCCAGGTTGAGCGTGAAATTGATCCACCCGCGCTTGCGGGATTCGCCGAGCGACAGCGAGCGCGCGAACAGGAGACTTTTTCCTTTGGCGCCGCCGAAAACGGCGAAATCCGCGCCGTCCGACCTTGATCCCTCCGGGGCCAATAACCCGATCTCAAAAGCCAAGGGCCCGGCCGAGATCTCGCGGGCCGCTTCAAACCTGGAGGGCGGGTGGAGCAGGAACCCTTCCCTGGTTTTGCCGTTCAATTCAAAGCGGTCTTCGGAAAAATAATTGGGCTGGGGCGCGAGCAGGGAGCCGGAGACGAACCTGTCACGAATTTGCTCGCCGCCGATTGCGCGCTCCGTGGCCAGGTATCCGAAAAGCAGGTCCTGGGCTCGTTCAGGTATGCGGTCGAGCCGGAGCGGGAGGAAAAACCTGCCCTCGGAAAGGAATTCATCCACGGCCTCTTGTTCATTTTTCCAGCCGTTGACCGCGGAAATGAAATTGAAGTAGGCTTGGGGATAAAGCGGCAGTTTTTCGCGCACGTCGCGCAGGCCGAAGAGGGAGGAGGTGTTGGGGGGGATCACGCTCTGGTCGGGGCTGTAGAAGCGATAGAATTCGGGCGCGATCTTTGCCCGGCCCATGAACGCGGGCTTTTTCAACTGGAACGCCTCCGGGCCGAAAAACGGGGACATGAACACGAAATAGCCGAACAACTCCAGGCTGGCCGCGGCGAAGATGATTGACTTCATGCTCACGCCGAAAATTTCGAACCTGCGTCTGATCAGATAATAACCGGCCAGGCCGCCGAAGAAGACGACGAGCAGGACGGCCGCGAGCAGGAAGATCGGGTTTTGGATTATGAATTTCCTGAACACGACCAGGTGATACAGGAGCCAGGGGCAGAGCGCGGCCAGGATCCCGGAATAGATCAGTCGGGACCGCTTTTCCTTCAACTGGTCAAAGCCGAACCCGGCCATTACCGCAACGCAGAATGCCAGCATCGGCTGCAGGTACCGGAAATTCTGCAGCCGGTTGACCACCGGCAGCGAGGTGAGCAGGTTGAACCCCGGCAGGCCGTAAAACACCCCGAGCAGCACCAGCGCCAGGGTCCAGGTGAAACAGACCACGCGGGACGACCTGGAAACATTGAAAAGGGTAAGCAGCGCCAGCGAACAGAACAGCAGCCCGAGATAAGTGGCCACGGGCGTGAACTGCGCGACGTTGCCGGAGAAGACCTCCGGCAGCTTGAACCAGAAGTCAAAGATCGGGGTCGCCATGGCAATCGCGTGGTTCAAGTCGAAATGGACTTGGCCCAGCCCCTGGGGATGAAAAGTCCAGCCCAGGCCGAGCATTTCGTAGAAAGGGAAAGTGAGGTGGTGGTAAAAGTGAAAGGAGACGACCACAAGAATTGAAAAGACCGCGCTGCCCAAAAACGCGGGCCAAATTTTTTCCTCGCGGGACAAGGCCTTGGCGGCGAAGAGAAAGAAGCCGGTGTAGATCACTGCGGCCGCGCAATGGTAAATGGGCTCGGGATGGCCGCCGCAGATCGCGATCATGAGGAAGATGATCAGGAAGAGCCAATCAAATAATTTTCGGCGGCTGAAAAGTCTCAGTGCGAAAAGGGTGCAAATGGGCAGGAACGCGTAAGGGTTGAGGTCCTGGAAATTTACGAACCATCGGAAATAGCCGCAGAGCATGTATCCGGCGCCGGTGAGCAGGCCCGCGGGGTGTGAGAGCGCGACGCCCCTTGCGAACACGTAGGCCAGGAACCCCGCGACCAGCAGCCGCAGGAGCAGCACGAATTCTCTTCCGTTGTCCGTGCCCCAGATGTTATCGATGATCTTGAACGGCAAGAGCAGGGTGGTGCCGGATGGGATCAACAGGGTGGAGCCGAAACCGGCGTATGGATTCCAGAGCGCGATTTTGCCGCTCCGGATCGCCTGCGATTCCAGGCGGTCGCCCGGGTAGATCAACTGAACCGAGACCGGGTCCCAGAGCACCTCGAACAGCAGTTTTTTGCCGGAGACCCACCTGGTGGAGAACGCGAGTGTCAGGAGCACGGAGTAAATCAGCAAGGCCTGGAAGTAATGCCGGAGCGGGACTGCCCTGAGCGAGACCATCGGTGGAATTATACCTCAAAAGCCGTCGGATTGCCGCTTCAAGACCAGCTTGAGAGCGCTGGATTTCAGTTGGTGCTTCATGTTTTTGGACTTGGCGATGAACTGGAGCTGGCGCTGGTTCAAGCTCACCAGCAGGCCCATGGAGGTCGTGAGAGGAGTCTTCGGGTGGATCGCGATCTGGAACCGGACTTCATCGTTCTGCGCAAACGCCGGGTTGCGCGCGAGCTCCGTGACGTTCTCGGTGGTGAGCTGCGGGGTCTTCAAGATCTGCAGGACCTCGACTGTCGAAAGGCGCGGGTTCTGGATCACGAACCGCATCAGCTGGCGGTCGCCCTCCTGGATCAAGACCAAAAGATACTTGCGGCCCCCGCGCTTGGCCAGCTTGATCTTTTCCGGGCGGCTCAATTTCCGCACCGCCGCGAAAAGGTTCGAATAGTCGCCGCCCGAAAGCGCTACCCGCTGCTCAATCTCTTCCGCGCTCTCCGCAGATTCTTCCTCGGCAACAGCCTCCGGCTCAGGCGCAACCGGCTCAGCCAAAGCTCCATCCGCCTCGGACTCCACCGTCTCCTCCGCGGGAATTTCCTCTCCCGCCGGAGCCGCCGCGGCCGTTTGGGGTTCAGCCCCCGCCGCAGGCTTCAGTTTGCTTTCCAGCTCCGCGATCTGCTTCAGGGTTTCCGGCCCGAACTCCAAATGCAGGGCCACTCCCGCGGGGAATGCGGCCACCACTTCAGCCCTTGCCAGCACCGCTTGTCGCGCCCCGGGCAGCCAGAGCTTAAGCTCGACCTTTTCACGCATCTGAAGCTGGTATGACCCGGGGATGAACAGCCCGAAATTTTTGAGGTTGGAATCGAACTCCTGCTGGAATTCAGGCCAGTCGGAGAACCTGCGCTCCAGTTTCATCATTTCTCAATCCCGCGGTTGTCCAGCTCTCTTCTCGCCTCGCGGCAATTGGGGTTGCACTTGAGCGCCATTTTGAATTCCCTCACCGCGCCTTTCTCGTCGCCCTCCGCCTGCAAAATCTTGCCCATGAAGACCCGGGCCGAATCCATGTTCGGGTTCATTTTTATCGCCTGGGATATTTTTTCCTTGGCCAACTGCGCCTTTTCATCCGCGTCCAAAGCCTCGTTGCAAAAAATGGTCCAGCCCAGATAACTGTAATATTCCGGCTCGTTGGGCGAAAGCGCAACCGCCTGCTCAAACATCTTTTGCGCGTTCGCATAATCGCGAGAACGCACGGATTTGATGCCGTCCTGCAGAAATTTTTCCGCGGTCAACGGACTTGCCGATTTCTTCTGCTCCGTTTTTTCCTTGAGCCGCTCAAGGTAGGCTTGCCTGCGCTCCGCGCTCCGAAGCGCCTCGTAAGCCTTGATCACGTCGGTATTGATTTCCTCCAGCTTGGCTTCAAGCTCCGGCTCCACCGACGCCGGGAACCGGTCGCGGGCGAACTCCCCCAGCCGGGCGCGATAGCATTCCTCCACCCGGGCGTCATCCGCATCCTGGCCGATGGCCAGCAGCTCGAAATAATTCTTGCCTTTGAGCTGGATGTAGAACTCGATGATCTTGTCCGGCGATTCCTTGATGGTTACCTCCGCCTCTTCCTCAACCTCGGGCGCGTCCGCACAGACCGTGAGCGATTCCACCCGCGCCTCGGTTTCCTCGCCCGCGCCGATCGCGCGCAGGGAGTTGGCCGTGGCGCCCCCGGGCCCGACCAAGCCGCATAGCAGCAAGAGGTAGAGCAGTTTGCGCGCAAAGGGATAGCTGGCCTCAAAATTGATCAACTCCACCAGGCTCTTGTTGCCGTCGATCAGGAAAACGAATTCTTTTTCCGCGTCGTCCGGCTCGAAGGCGAGGAACCGGTCCTGGAAACCTTCGAGCGGGATCAAGGGCTGATCGTTCACCCTTTTGAGCTCTTGGTTAAGGAGCGGCTCCGGGAAATACTGGTAAACCCCGAGCTTGAGCGCCATTTGCAGCGGGAATTCAAAACGATAAATCCTGGAAATGAATTCCACTTCCTCGTAAAAACGGTACTGCCCCTCCTGGAAGCTGAAAGCGGTGAGCAGTTTTTGCAGGCTCTGGTCGCGGACCGCCTTGTAAAGGTCCTTGGGGCCGAGCAGGCCGAGCTTGACCAGGGCCGCGCCCTGCTGGAGACCCTCGCTCAGCATCAATTCAACGCCTTTCTGAAAACCTTCCTCGGTAATCTTGCCCTGCTTGACCAGGTGCCTTCCCAGGGTCTCGTCGCGGAGCGAACTGTCCACGTTGACCGGCTTGCCCTCAATTACGTGGATGGTCTTGTTCACGCCTTCCTGGAGCATGACCAGCCGGCCGGTGGCGCCCTGGTCGTAGAGGTAGTTGAGCAGGCGCGGCACCGCGTGTTCGGAAATCTCGCCCTCGATCAGTATTTTCGGCGCTTCGTTCATGGCTCGGTTACGGTGAAAAATCTCTCCGCTTCGATCAGCATCTCCTCGTTGAACCACTTGGGTTGCGAGAGTTGCGCGAAACTCTCAAACCCGCCCAGTCCTTGCCTTAGCGCGATGATTTTCCCGGCGCGGCTTTGACCCACTCCCGGGAGCAACTCGAGCTCGGCCGCGCCCGCGGCGTTGATCGACATTTTACCGCCCGCGGCGAGTCGGGCAAAATTGGACGCTCCCCCTCGTTCCACACGGCAACTGCCCCGCGCAATGGTCACGGAATCCATGGGAAAAAGTTTTTCGCCGGGGCAGCGTTGGCCGATCCGGTCCGCGCTCGGCGCGCGCTCAAGCGAGACCAGGAAACTGTTCCCCCCGTCCTTGAACTCGACGAATTGTTCGGGAGCGGCGCGACCGGCGCCGCTCTTGCGCTGGAAGCACTGAAGCCCCGCGGCCGCGAGCAAGATCAGGATGACGAGGACCAGTTCGCTATTTGCCCTTGCCCCCATTTTTTCGTTTTCCCTTTTTCTCGTCCTTGTAGAGTTTGTAGGTCACGCTATCGATGAGCGCCTGCCAACTGGCCTCGATGATATTGTCGGAAACGCCCACGGTCCCCCAGTAGTCCTTGCCGTCGGTGGACTCGATCAAGACCCTGACCTGACTGGCGGTGCCGATCCCCGCGGGCAGCACCCGGACCTTGTAATCGACCAGCCGGACCTGCTTCAGGCTCGGAAAGAACCTCTCCAGGGCCTTGCGCAGGGCGTGGTCAATGGCGTTGACCGGACCGACCCCCTCGGCCGCGGTGTGCTCGGTCCCCTCGCCTTCCACTTCCACCATGATGGTGGCCTCGGCCCGGGCCACCTTGTCCGTGGGACGCTTTTCATCCGTGACCCTGAAGCCCTTGAACTTGAAATAGTCCTTGCGTTTTCCGCGCGCTTTTTCCAGGAGCAGCTCGAAGCTGGCCTCGGCCCCTTCAAATTCATAGCCCTGGCTTTCCAGCTTCTTGACCTCTTCCAGCACCGAGCGCACCACCGGGCTCTTGCGGTCCAGCTTCAGCCCGAACTCCCTGGCCTTGAAAAGGATGGTGCTCTTCCCGGCCTGGTCCGAGACCAGGATGCGGCGGCGGTTCCCGACCAGCGAGGGGTCGATGTGCTCGTAGCTCTTCGAGGTCTTGAGCACCGCGTCCGCGTGCTGGCCGCCTTTGTGCGCGAACGCGCTGTCGCCCACGAACGGCTGCCGGCTGTCGGGCGGGCGGTTGGTCAGCTCCCACAAGAGGTGCGAGGTCCGCCTGAGTTTTTGCAGGTTGGCCCGGGGAATCGCCTCGCAGCCCATCTTGAGCATCAGGTCCGGGAGGAGCACGCACAGGTCCGCGTTGCCGCAGCGCTCGCCGAAGCCGTTGATGGTGCCCTGCACCATGGAGGCCCCGTGGACGACCGCGATCAGGGAATTGGCCACGGCCAGCCCGCCGTCGTTGTGGGCGTGAATCCCGAACGGGAGGGAAAGCATGTCTTTGACCTCAACGCAGGCGTCCTCAATCTCGCCGGGCATGGCCCCGCCGTTGGTGTCGCACAGGCAGATAAGCTCCGCGCCCGCGTCCTCGGCCGCGTCTATGCATGCGAGCGCGTAATCCCTGGACTCGCGGAACCCGTCAAAGAAATGTTCGGCGTCAAAGAAAACCTTTTTACCGCGCGAGCGCAGGTAGCCAATGGTCTCCTCGATCATCTTCAGGTTCTCTTCCAGGCCGGCGCGGAGCACGTCGCGGACGTGCAGTTCCCAGGTCTTGCCCACCACGGTCACGTACTCCACCGGCAGAGAGGCCAGGGCCCGCAACTGCTCGTCCCGGGCGGGGGTGACGCCTTTCCTGCGGGTTGACCCGAACGCCGCCAGCTTCGATTTTTTCAGTCCCCTGGCGGCCATGACCTGGAAAAATTTCCGGTCCTTGGGGTTGGCGCCGGGCCATCCGCCTTCGATGAAATGCACCCCCAGCTGGTCCAGCTTTTCCGCGATCCGGAGCTTGTCTTCCAGGCTGAAATTGACGTCCTCGCCCTGGGTCCCGTCCCGCAGTGTGGTGTCATAAACCAGTATTTTTTGCCGGTCGCCCGCCATGGATTATTTCGCTTTCGCCTTTTTGGGCTTTTTGCCCAGGCCAAAGGCCGAGTGCAGTTCCCGCACCGCCAGCTCGGTGTATTTGTCTTCGATCACGCAGGACACCTTGATCTCGCTGGTGGAGATCATCTGGATGTTCACCCCGGACCTGGCCAGGGTTTCGAACATCTTCGCGGCCACCCCCGCGGCGCTCCTCATGCCCACGCCCACGATGCTTATCTTGGCGATATTGGTGTCGGTCCGGACCGGCTGCGCCCCCAGCCGGCCGGCCACGTCCTCCGCCAGCTTTTTCGCCCGGGCAAGGTCCTCTTTCCTGATCGTGAAGGTCAGGTCCGTGTAACCCTGCTCGCTGGCGTTCTGCACGATCATGTCGACCACGATCTGGGCGTCGCCCAGGGGCTTGAAGAGCATGGCCGCCACCCCGGGCCGGTCGGGCACGCGCGGCACCGTGATCTTGGCCTCGTTCTTATCGTAGGCCACTCCGCTTACTATGGTCTGTTCCATCTCATTTCCTCCCTCGACAATCATGGTCCCGGGCTTGTCTTCCAGGCTGGACAAGAGCGCCAGCTTGACCTTGTAGTTCCGGGCAAGCTCCACCGAGCGGATGTGCAGGACCTTGGCGCCCGAACTGGCCAGCTCCATCATCTCGTCGTAACTGATCTCGTCAATCTTGCGGGCCTGCGGGCAGACATTGGGATCGGCCGTGTAAACCCCGTCCACGTCAGTGTAGATTTCGCACAACTCCGCTTTGAGCGCCGCGGCCAGGGCCACCGCGGAGGTGTCCGAGCCGCCGCGGCCGAGCGTGTGGACGTCGCCCTGTCCGTCCACGCCCTGGAAACCGGTCACCACCACAATGTTTCCCTGGTCCAGCAATTTCCTGATTTTTCTGGTCTCAATATGTTTGATGCGCGAGTCCTTGTGCCCGCCCTCCGCCAGGATCGGCAGCTGGTGGGCGCACAGGGAAATCGCTTTCCCTCCCAGAGTCTGGATGGTGATGGCGAGCAGCGCGCAGGCCACGTTCTCGCCGGTGGAAATGAGCTGGTCGTACTCGCGCAGGTCGGGCATGTCGGTGATGTCGGTGGCCAGCTTGATCAGCCGGTTGGTCTCGCCGGCCATGGCGCTCACCACCACCGCCACCTGGTTCCCTTTCCGCTGCGCCTTGAGCACCCGCTGCGCGACGTTCCGGATGCGCTCGTGGTTGCCCACGCTGGTGCCTCCGTACTTCTGCACGATTAAAGCCACAGTGCCTCCCTATTTCGAGCCGGAAATTTCTTGGAGCCGCATCTGCCAGAGCCCCGTGTCGCCGTTTATTTCAATCTCCCGGCTCAACTCGCCCGCAACCGACAATTTTATCCACAATGTCCTTTCAGGAAAAACGGACGGGAACTTGTCCGCCCATTCAACCGCGGAAACGCCGTCTCCGTCAAAATATTCCTCGTAGCCGATCCCATCAATTTCCCTCTCTGATTTTAACCGGTAAAAGTCAAAATGGTAGAGCCAGAGCCTTCCCGGGTATTCGCGCAGGAGCACGTAGGTCGGGCTGGTCACCGGAGGCGAAAGTTCGGAGCCCAGGCCCGAGGCAATGCCCTTGACCAGCTCGGTCTTGCCCGCGCCCAGCTCGCCCACCAGGCCAAGCACGTCGCCCCTCAAAAGCGCGGCCGCCAGTTTTTCCCCCACCCCCCGGGTCTGCTCCGCGGAGTCGGATTTGAACGACAGCTTCATTCTTTTTTCCCCAACGCCTGGTCCAGGATGGATTTTCGCGCCGCGGGTATTTTTTTGATCAGGTCCGTGGCGATGATTCCGATGCCGCCGGCCTCGGCATAGGCCAGGTCTCCGGCCTTGCCGTGGATGAACGCTCCGAGCGCCGCGGCCGGGAGCGGCTCGTAGCCTTGCGAGAGCAGTCCGGCGATGATGCCGGTGAGCGCGTCTCCCATGCCCGCGGAGGCCATGCCGGGGTTGCCCGAGAGGTTGATGAAAGCCTCTCCCTCCGGGCCGGCCGCCACGGTGCGGGCGCCTTTGAGCACCAGGATAACTTTCCATTCCCGGGCGAAGCTCCTGGCCGCGGCCACGCGGTCCCTCTGGATTTCCGAGACCTCCATGCCCGCGAGCCGGGACATCTCTCCCGGGTGGGGCGTGAGTATGACCGGGGCCCGGACCTTCTTGAGCAGGTCCATTTGGCCGGCCAGCGAGTTCAGGCCGTCGGCATCGATCACCACCGGCACGGTTGCGGCGAGCAGGATTTTCTTGAAGAACTCGTCAACGCCCTTGCCCCGGCCGATGCCCGGGCCGATGGCGATCACGTCTTTTCCGGCCAAAAGCTCCAGGGCGCGCGGGACCGATCTTTCGTCAAAGCTCCTGGTCTCGGCGTCCGGAACCGGCTCGGTCATCACCTCCATGGTCTTGATTTCAAAAATGTCATGGAGCGACGCGGGCACGCCGAGCGTGACCAGTCCGGCGCCGGCGCGGAGCGCGCTTTCCCCGGCCATTACCGCGGCGCCGGTCTTGCCGGGCGAGCCGGCCAGGATCAGGGTGTGTCCGTTGTCTCCCTTGTGGCTCTCGGGCGGACGCGGCTTGATCATCCGGAGCGCGCCGGCCGGGTCAATGGTCCAGGTCTTGACCTGCTCCGCGAGCGACTCCGGAATGCCGATGTCGATCACGCGAATTTCTCCGGTGTGGGACGCTCCGGGATAGCAGTAATGCCCGATCTTGGGCAGGCCGAAGGTCGCGGTGGCGTCGGCGATCACCGCGGCGCCCATGAGCTGTCCGTTGGAGGCGTTGATCCCGCTGGGGACGTCCACGGCGAGCACAAAAGTCCCGGTCTGCTCCGCGAAGTCATTGATCAGCTCGATTGCTCTTCGGGGCAGGCCCCGGACCTCGGACTCCAAGCCGGTGCCGAAAATGGCGTCAACGATCAGCTCGGCGCCGGGCGGGATCAATTCCCTCTCCAACTCTTCTTCGCCGGGGACCTCGATCAGCTGCCCGCCGATTTTGAGGAACCGGTCGAGGTTGGTTTTGGCGTCTCCCTTCAAATCTTTCATTTTGGCGAGCAGGATGACGAGCGCGTCCACGGCGTGGTCCTTGAGGTGTCGGGCGATCACCAGGCCGTCCCCGCCGTTGTTGCCCTTGCCGCAAAAGATCACCGCGCTGCTCAGATCGGGCATGGATTCCATGATGTATTCAAACGCGCCCCTGCCCGCGGACTCCATCAGGATTTCTCCGGGGATGCCGAACTGCTGGATGGCGCGCAGGTCGATTTCCCGCATCTCCCTGGCGGACGCCGCCTTGCTCCCGAACTGGAATTTCATCCCGCGCCTCCCGGGTGCTCGATTATGGCCGAGGCCGCGGCGTAATCCTTTTCGTGGCTCAGGCTCAAGAAAATTTTTTGGCCCGAGAGCTTTGCCGCGCGAATTTTCGCCTTGCCCCGGAGTTTTATCCTTGGCCTTTTTCCCTCGGCCGCGATCACTTCAATGTCCTTGAACTTCACACCGGCATAAATGCCGGCGCCGAGCGCCTTCATCACTGATTCCTTGGCCGCGAACCAGGCGGCGAACTCCTGGACCGGAACCGGCCGGGACTTGCCCCGGCTGATCTCGGCGTCGGTGAACGCTTTCTTGAGGAACCGGTCACCGAACCTCTGGATCAGTCTGTCGGTCTGTTCGATGCTGACCAGGTCTATGCCCGTGCCGATAATCATCTTTCCTGCTATGCCATATTGGGGTCAGGCCGAAATCCCCTGGGGTCAGCCGGCCAGGTGGGGTCAGGCCTTAACTTCGGAGTTCGAGCTTCGTTGTTAAGGCCTGACCCCGAGAATTCCTGACCGGCTGACCCCGTGAATTGGATTTCGGCCAGACCCCTCAGGGATTATTTGCCGCCAGCCCCCTCAATCTTCAACCTTTATGCCTGATGAGTTCGACCATTTCCCGGACGGCCTGGTCGAGTCCGGTGAACAGCGCGCGGGCCACAATGGAATGGCCGATGTTGTATTCCTCGATCTCGTCGATGTGGAGCAAGCGCTTCAGGTTGTGGTAATTGAGCCCATGGCCGGCGTGCACCGCCAGCCCCAGTTTTTTCGCGGCCCGGGTCGCGGTCGCGATCGCCTGGAATTCCTGCTCTTCCTCCACCGGGTTCTTGGCCTCGCAGAAGCGCCCGGTGTGGATTTCCACGGCATCCGCGCTGATCTTGTGCGAAGCCTTGACCTGGTCCAGGTCCGGGTCGATGAACAGGCAGGCGCGGACGCCGGCGTCGCTCAGCATGCCCACGGTCCGCTGCAGCGACGACTGGTGCTGCATCACGTCCAGCCCGCCCTCGGTGGTGATCTCCTCCCGCTTCTCCGGCACCAGGGTGGCGCTGAAAGGCTTCAGGTAAAGAGCGATCTTGAGCATCTCCTGGGTGTTCGCCATCTCCAGGTTGAGACGCACCGGCACGGTTTCCTTCAGAATCTTCAAGTCCCGGTCCTGGATGTGGCGCCGGTCTTCGCGGAGATGACAGGTGATCTGGTCCGCGCCCGCTTCCGCGGCAATGAACGCCGCGTAAACCGGGTCGGGACAGGAAACCAGCCTTCTTACCTGTCTGAGCGTGGCGATGTGGTCGATATTTACTCCCAGCCTCGGATACATGTCACCCCTCCTGATATTGCCTAAATTCCTTAAAGCCCTCGCCCCTTGCGGGAGAGGGTACAAAAACTGCGCTCACCCTCACCTCAATCCTCTCCCCAAGGGAGAGCAAGTCGTACTTTGAACCTCATCAATCATTAACATATTCCTCGGCAGCCCGCCAAGAATCAAGCGATGGATTTTTTATAGTTGTCCACGATCTCCCGGGCGATCTCCTTGATCAAGTTTTCCTTCTCGCCCTCCACCAGAATGCGGAGCAGGGGCTCGGTGCCGGAGTAGCGCACCAGCACCCTTCCCTTGCCGTCCAGCAAATGCTCGGCGCGGGAGATGGTCTTCTGCACCCTGGGCATCTGCTCAATGGGTTTTTTGTCGCGCACCTTGAGGTTGACCAGGGCCTGGGGGAATTTTTCCAGGATCATGGCGATCTCGCTCAGCTTCTTGCCTTTCTTCTGGATCACGGACAGGAGCTTGAGCGCGGCCACGATCCCGTCGCTGGCGGTCGAGTAATCGAGGAAAGTCAAATGGCCCGAGGATTCTCCTCCGAAGTTGTAGCCGTGGGTCCTCATTTCCTCCACCACGTAGCGGTCTCCCACCCGGGTGCGCACGACCTTGCCGCCGTTGCTCGCGATCAGGTGGTCGAGCGCGACGTTGCTCATCACGGTCGCCACCAGGGTCTTCTTCTTGAGTTTTTTCTCCTCCAGCATGTCCACCCCGCAGACGGCCATGAGATAGTCGCCGTCCAGGTGACGGCCGTTCTCGTCAACAATCGCCACGCGGTCCGCGTCGCCGTCCAGCGCCACGCCCATGTGGGCCTTGTGCTTCTTGACCGCGGCGCTGATCCGGTCGGGGTGGAGCGCCCCGCAGTTTTTATTGATGTTCTCGCCGTTGGGAGCGACGCCGAGCGGGATGACCTCGGCGCCCAGTTCCGAGAAGATAATGGGCGCGACCTTGTAGGCCGCTCCGTTTCCGCAGTCGAGCACGATTTTGAGTCCGTCCAGGGTCATGGATTTGGGGAAAGTTGATTTGCAGTATTCGATGTATCTTCCCTGGGCGTCGTCCACGCGGAAGGATTTTCCGATCTCGGCGTTGATCGGCCGGAAGGAATCGATCTTGCCGGAGAAGATCATATCCTCAATCCGGGCTTCCTCGCCGTCCGGGAGCTTGAAGCCGTCTCCGGCGAAAATCTTCACGCCGTTGTCGTGGTAGGGGTTGTGGGAGGCGCTGATCACGATCCCGGCGTCGGCGCGCATGGCGGTGGTGATGAAGGCGATGGCCGGGGTGGGGAGCGGTCCGAGCAGGATGGCGTCCACGCCCATGGAGCAGATGCCGGAGGCGATGGCCTGCTCGAGCATGTAGCCGGAGAGCCGGGTGTCCTTCCCGATCACGATCTTGTGGCGCCGGGCCTTGTTCTTGAAGATGTAGGCGGTGGCCCTGCCCACCTGGATCATGGTCTCGCTGGTCAGCGGGTAAACGTTGGCCACGCCCCGGATGCCGTCGGTGCCGAACAGTCTTCTCAAATTACCCCTCCCAATTTCAAGCAAAAATATTCCTTGCCGCGCGGATGGCCCCGGCCATGATTGCGAACTTCCTCATCCCGCCCGGATCGTGCACGCGGATGACGTGCGCTCCGGCCAGAATCCCGGCCACCACGCTCGCGGCTGTCCCTTCGAAGCGGTCGTCCTTTTCCGCATTCAGCACCGCGCCAATAAACCTCTTGTTGCTCGGTCCGAGAATTATGGGCCTGCCCAGTCCGCGCAGCCGCCACAAGTCGCGCACCAGTTCCAGGTTGTGTTCAACCGTTTTTCCGAACCCGATGCCCGGATCGACCATGATTTTTTCCTCGTCAACCCCCGCAAAGACCGCGCGCTCGATCCGCTCCCGCAAAAAGCGGCTCACTTCCCCGAACAAATCATTATAAACCGGATATTTCTGCATGTCTTTAGGCGATCCCTTGACGTGCATGAGCACCAGGCCGGCTCCGGTCTCGGCCGCAACCGCGGCCATTTTTTCATCCTCGCCCAATGCGCTGATGTCATTGATGATGTCCGCGCCGTGGTCCATTGCGCGACGGGCGACCTTTGACTTGCGGGTGTCAATGGAGATAAATGCCTTGCCCGCGCGCGAGGCGATCTTCTCCATCACCGGCATCACCCGGCGGAACTCTTCTTCCAGCGGAACCGTGGCCGAGCCCGGACGAGAACTCTCCCCACCCAGGTCAATGATCTCCGCGCCCTGCTCTATCATGCGCTCGGCCGCGGAGAGCGCGGCCTCCGGGTCCGAATATTTCCCGCCGTCAAAGAATGAGTCGGGGGTGAGGTTCAGGACGCCCATCAGCACCGGTTTCTCGCCCAGCTCCAGCGTTCCTTTTTTGAGCTTGAGCGAGAACCTCTTCCGCTCGGACTTCTTGATCAGGCTGACCAGTTCCCCGCCCAGCTCCGAAAGCCCGAACGGCTGGGGTTTGAGCTTTTGGCTCAAAGCCTCAAACTGCGCGAGCGTGCCCATGAGCACCACCTTCCCCTTTTGCGGGTCATTGGTGAGCGCCTTTTGGGAAACAGCCGCTTCCGCGGCCAGGGACAGCATCTCCTGTTTCAAGATCAAGGCCGCGGGCGAAGGCACGTCCTCGGCCTGGATGCAATAATGGCGCGCCTTGCGGGCCATGATCGAAAGGCCCATTTCCGCGCACCCGGTTTTTTTCAGCCGCTCTTCGGCTTCCTCCTGGCCGCGGACCGCGGTGATGACCGGGTTGAAACCGGGCATCAAGCTCCTCGGACCCGCGCGCATTTGGCTGACTCGGGCACGGGTCGGGGTTGTGTTTGCGGCTCAGGCGCGCGGGGGAGCTCTCGCCCGGAGGCGGGCGCGTCCTTTTCAAACGCGGCCAGGGGCTCGCCTTTCAAAATCTTGTCGATGTCTTCCCGCCCAAGGGTTTCGCGCTCGAGCAATGAGCTTGCAATCTTGTTGAGGGTGTCATTGTTCTTGGAAAGGATTTCCTTGGCCTTGACGTAGCTCTCGGTAACGATGCGCCTAACCTCTTCGTCAATCTGCTCCGCGGTGTCCTCGCTGTAGTTCTGGCGGGTGGATATATCCTTGCCCAGGAAAACTTCTTCTTCTTTTTTGCCGAAGGTGAGCGGCCCGAGTTTGTCGCTCATACCCCATTCGCAGACCATTTTTCGGGCAAGTTCCGTGGCCTTTTCCAGGTCTGAACCCGCTCCGGAGCTCAATTCCTTGAAGATGATTTCTTCCGCGGCCCTGCCCGCGACCAGGACCGTGATGATGGTCAGGGCCTGGGTCCGGGACACCAGGTACCGGTCTTCACTCGGAAGCTGCTGAGTGATGCCGAGCGCCATTCCTCGGGGAATGATGCTGACCTTGTGCACCGGGTCGGCCTGGGGCATGAGTTTGGCCACCAGCGCGTGACCAGCCTCGTGAAAGGCGATGGTATTTCTTTCCTGGTCGCTCATGATCACGCTCCTGCGGGCCATGCCCATGAGCACCTTGTCCTTGGCTTCTTCAAAGTCGAGCATGTCCACTTTTTTCTTGTCCTTGCGCGCGGCCAGGAGCGAGGCCTCGTTGACCAGGTTGGCGAGGTCCGCTCCGGAGAACCCGGGGGTGCCCCGGGCAATGACGTTCAGGTCAACCCCTTCTTCCAGCGGCGTATTTTGGGTGTGGACCTTGAGGATTTCGGACCGGCCCCTGATGTCGGGCATGGGCACCACGATGTGGCGGTCAAACCTGCCCCTGCGCAGGAGCGCCGGGTCAAGGATGTCCGGCCGGTTGGTGGCCGCGAAAACAATAACGCCTTCCTTGCCTTCAACCCCGTCCATCTCCACCAGGAGCTGGTTCAAGGTCTGCTCGCGCTCGTCATGGCCTCCGCCGAGTCCGGCGCCGCGATGGCGGCCGACCGCGTCAATTTCATCGACAAAGATTATGCACGGGGCCGAGCGCCGGGCCTGGAGGAAAAGGTCGCGCACCCGGGCCGCGCCCACGCCCACGAACATCTCCACGAACTCGGAGCCGCTGATGCTGAAGAACGGCACTCCGGCCTCGCCCGCGATGGCCCGGGCCAAGAGCGTCTTTCCGCACCCGGGCGGGCCAACGATGATCACGCCCTTGGGTATTTTTCCGCCCAGGCGGGTGAACTTTTTGGGGTCGCGCAGGAAGTCGATGATTTCCTGGACTTCGACCTTGACCTCGTCTATCCCGGCCACGTCGGCGAAAGTAATGCGCTTGGCGCTCTGGTCGATCATCCGGGGCTTGGCCCTGCCGAAGCTGAGCGCCTTGCCCTGGTTGCTCTGCATCTGCCGCAGGAAATAGATGAAGACAAAGGTGCCTCCCAGGATGATCACCGCCCAGGTGATGAGCTGGATCACGCTGTTACTCCGGGCCACGTCCTTGTAAGTGATCTTGACGTCCTGCGTCACCAGCAGCGCGTAAAGGTCCTTGTCGTCGGTCGGGCCTGTGGTGCGGAACCGCTTGTCGTCCTTGAACTTGCCCTCGATCTGAGGACCGGCAATGGTCGCTTCCGAGACTTTCCCGTCCTTGACCGCGTTGATAAAGGCGGTATAGTCAATGTTCTCCGGCCGCGTATTTTTGCCGCCCAGGTTCATGTAGCGGGCAATCAAAATCACGATCACAAACAAAAATACAAAAGCCAGCAGACTCTTCAAAAATTCCTTCTTATTCAAAAATTACCCCCTTGGGATAGCGGGACCCTCGCCCTTTGAACAGCTATAATTCTAACACTCAAACCGCCCTGGTTCAATGTTTTGGCGCGAGCGCTCCTCAAGCCTTATGCCTCCGGCCTCAGAAACCGCGGCCCGGGCCCGGTCTTTGCCGGCTGCTCTTTTCTCGACAAATGGTTCAAATACAATAAGATAAGAGTTGATGATTTCAGATGCCCGAAAGCTTGAGCGGGTGCTGTTGGTTTACCCGCCGGTGGTCAATTCTGCGATCTCCAACAATATTTTGGAACTGCCGCTCGGGATTGCGAGCCTGGCGGCTTTTGTCCGGGACAAGGTTGAGGTGCAATGCCTGGACGCCGCGGAGCAGGGATACCGGAACGTTGAAACCGTTGGCAAGGGTCTGGTCCGCTTCGGGCTTTCGGTGGACGACATCCTCAAGCGGGTCGAAGAGGCCAGGCCGGACCTGGTCGGGTTCTCCTGCCTGTTCTCCAGCCAGTTCCCGGTCATCCGCGAACTGGTTGAACGGGTTAAAAGACTGGACCCGGGCATAGTCACGGTCGCGGGTGGAACTCATCCGTCCTTTTTGGCCGAAACCTGCATGAGGACCTCCCGGCTCGATTACATTGTGCTCGGCGAGGGCGAACTGGCCTTTTCGCGCTTGATCGACGCGCTCAGGAAGGGCGAGAGCGTTGAAAAAATTCCCGGCCTGGCTTTCCGGGACGCGGGACAAATCCGCGTCAACAGGCCGGTTGATTACATTGCCGACCTTGACCGGCTGCCGTTCCCGGCGCGGGACCTGTTCCGGGTGGAGGAATACTTCAAGATTAACGTTCCCATGCAGTCGCTTTCGCGTTCACGGAGGAATTTGGCGGTTGCAACGAGCCGGGGCTGCCCGTTCCAATGCCAGTTCTGCTCGTCAACCATTCACTGGGGAAACGGTTACCGCCCGCGCTCGGCGGAGAATGTTTTGCGGGAGCTTGAAGAACTGAAATCGAAATACGGGGTTAGGGACATTAAATTTGAGGATGACAACCTGACCTCGGACAAGCAGCGCGCGCGGAGCCTGTTCCAGGGCATGATCGACCGGAAGTTGGGCCTGAAATGGAACACCCCGAACGGGATCGCGGTCTGGACCCTGGACGAGGAGATGCTCCGGTTGATGCGGGATTCGGGCTGCTACGAAATCACTGTTGCGGTTGAAAGCGGCGACCCCTGGGTGCTCAAAAACCTGATCAAAAAACCGGTCAACCTGGAGAAGACCAGGGCCGTAGTGAAATTGATCAAGCAGCTCGGCATCGGGACCAGCGGCTATTTCATAATCGGCTTTCCCGGAGAAACCCGGGAACAGATCATGAAAACGGTCAATTACGCAAAAAATCTCGAGCTTGACCGCTGTTACATCTTCGCCTACACCCCCCTGCCCGGCACTCCGCTCGCCAAACTCGCCATGGACCAGGGCCGGCTCCCCAAAGACTATGATTTCGAAAGCGCGGAGAACTATTTCCTGCCCCGGCTCCACCTCTCGGAAGTGCCGCCCGAGGAACTCCTGAAAATCCACCGCCGCGCCTTCTGGAGCATCAACCTGGCCCTGCTCTATAAACACCCGGTGCGGTTCTTGAAAAAATACGGGGCCAGCCTATACTTCCACCCCGAATACGTCCTGAAATTCTTCCGGTCGTTGTCGCAGTAGCCAAGTATGGAATTTCCGGGGTTACAGGGCCAATCTATTTCCGGGCCAGATAGTCGACAATGGTCTTGGCGGCGATGGATACGGCTCGGGGGTTCCAGTGGGTGTCGTCCGGGAGGTAGAGGTAGGGGAATCGGTTGGCGATCAGGTCCTTGCGCAGGTCGATGTATTCGATTCCTCGCTTGTCGAGTTCGGCGAATACGAGATCGATAAACGGCGGGTTCTGGAGCCGCACGGATTCGGCCTTGGGGTAGAATTCGGGATAGATGGACCCGGGCTCGGGAGACGGAGCGTAGATGAAGCGGACGCCGCGCTTCTTGAGCTCCTCGTCAAATTTCACCAGGCTCGTGACCACCATGTGCAACTGCCTTTCCTGCGGAGTCTGGGTCAGGCGCAGCACGTCCAAGCTGAGGGTCAGCTTGGGCTCGCCCTGGACCGTGACCTGGTCGACATAGACGGACAAGCCCCCGATCAGTTTGGGCGAAACCCTGGAAGCCAGGTCCTTGAACAGGTGAGCCAGAAAATTGTCCCGGTCCAGCCGGAGCTTGAAGCTTATGAGCAGTCGCGTGTAGTCGTCCAGATAGACTATCTTCCCGCGGTAGCGCCAGGACTTTTCGATGGGGAAGGGGGTGATCATGCGGTAGACCGGGCTGTAGATCAACACCTGCGGCGGGTGCGCTTTGAACCGGGGGTCGGCGAGGAATTCGGAGGGGGCAAATTTGGCCTCGCCGCAAAAATTGTAGATTTTCTCGCCCATCAACTCCGACATCCGGACGGTGAGCGTGTCGGTGTCGTTCAGCCCTCCGCCCGCGGGGTAGCTGTCCCCCGACACCACCACCCGCGGGTTTTCTATCACCCCGGGGTTGCGGTAGCCCCAGGGGTCGGTGGTGAAGACCTGCTCGCGCGGGAACTGCAGCTCTTTCACGTCCTTGATCCATCCCAGGTCGCCGCAGACCTTCATGACCACCCGGCCGTTGGGCTTGAAGTTGAAGGGGCCGCGCCGCAGCCGGTTCCAAGGACGGTAGTCCGGGGGCCGGAAATTGAGCGAGAGCGCGAACAGGGCGAACCATGCCGCGAACAGGATGGCGAAAAATCTTATCTGTTTGGCGTCCGCGCTCATCAGAACCTCGCGTAGAGAAAAGGCATTCCGCCTTTGGTGTAAGCCACGGCCAGGCTCAGGACGAGGCAGGCCACTAGGAATGCAATCCAATATGGCTTGGTGTTGTTCTTCTGCGCCCAGGAATTCTTGAACCCGAAGATCACGGCCATGCACACGGCCAAAGCCGCGACCAGCTCCCAGGACATAGTGATGCCCAACCCGTCCATTATGAGGAGCGACTTGGCCCAGCGCAACGAATGGGCCATGTCCCTGCATTTGAAGAAGACTCCGAGACCGAAGGTGAAGATGGTGAAAGTGAATCCGGTGCGGACTACCCTGGCCAGCTTGCCTTGCGGGGCCGAGCGCAGTCCGAACTGCCGTTCCAGCGAGAGCAGCACGCCGTGGAACGCGCCCCAGATCACGAAATTCCAGGACGCTCCGTGCCAGAGCCCGCCGAGCAGCATGGTGACCATCAGGTTGAAATAGGTCCGCGCGGTGCCTTTGCGGTTGCCGCCCAGGGAGATGTAGAGGTAGTCGCGCAGCCAGCGGTAAAAGGTCATGTGCCACCTCTGCCAGAACTCGTTGATGGTGGCGGCCTTGTAGGGTGAATTGAAGTTCTGGGGGTACTCGAACCCGAGCAAAAGCGCGATCCCGATGGCCATGTCGGTGTAGCCGGAAAAGTCAAAATAGATCTGGGCTGAGAACAGGAATGACGCGACCCAGGCCGGAAAAAATCCGGGATGGGGCAAGGCGAAGACCGGGTCGCAGAAATATCCGGCGGTGTCGGCCAGGAGTATTTTCTTGGCGAGTCCCATGATGAAAAGCGCGATTCCGGCGTTGATTTTTCGCAGGTCAAAAACCCGGTTCTGGAACTGGTCGCGGATTTCGCGGAAGCGCACGATCGGCCCGGAGATGATGTGTGGGAACATGGTCAGGAACGCGGAGAAGTCGGTCAGGGAATTGGCGGGCCGGACCTGGTTTTTGTAGAGGTCAACCAGATAGCTCATGCTGGTGAACACGTAGAAGGAAATGCCGATGGGCAGGGCCGAGCGGGAGACGAAGAATTGTGAAAAAGGCGGCAGCAGCCTCAGGGTTTCCGCGAAAAAGCCGAGGTACTTGAAGGAGCAGAGCAGGCCGAGGTTGAAAACTATCCCGGCGGCGAGCAGGGCCTTTCGCGGCGCCGGCCGCCGGGCCTTGTCCAGAAACGAGCCGAGCAGATGATTGACCAGCGCGGCCGTGACCAGCACGGGCAGGAAGTTCATGTCGGCGAAGAAATAGAAGATCAGGCTGGCGGCGAGGAACCAGGCGTTCCGGAATTTCTGCGGGATGAGGTAATAGACCGCCAGGATGAGCGGCAGGAACGCGAACAAAAATGAATAGTCGTAAAAAGACATTTCCGATCAGGACTTCAATATTATATTATATGTAAAAGGCGGCTTAATCAACATTGCCTTTCATCCGGCGAGCGGGCCGGGACGTTGGGAGTGATAATTGACCGAGGCTAAATTCGACATTGAAAAGGTCCAAGGCCTGAGCGAATCCGAGGCCCGGCAGAGGCTCCGGGAACAGGGCTATAACGAACTCCCTTCCAGCAGACCCAAAAACATCTTCGCCATAGGCTTTGAAGTTGCGCGGCAACCGATGTTCCTCATGCTGGTCGCCTGCGGGGGCATTTACCTGCTGATGGGCCCCTCGCATTTCAAGGACGCGTTGATGCTTCTGGGCTTCGTGTTCGTGGTGATGGCGATCACGGTCATCCAGGGGCGGCGCACCGAGCGGGCCCTGGAGGCGCTCAAGGACCTCTCCAGCCCGCGCGCGCTGGTGATCAGGGACGGCGCCAAGAGGCGGGTCGCGGGCCGGGAGCTGGTGCGGGGGGACATGATCATAATCTCCGAGGGCGACCGGGTCCCGGCCGACGCCGCGCTTAGGCAAGTGGTCAATCTTTCCGCGGATGAGTCGCTCTTGACCGGGGAGTCCGTGCCGGTGCGCAAGACCGCTTCCATCTCCGCGGACAAAATGGAGCGGCCCGGGGGCGAGGGCCTTCCCTTCATCTTCTCCGGCACCCTGGTCACCCGCGGCCAGGGCGTGGCCGAAGTGCTCGCCACCGGAATCAACACCGAGATGGGCAGGATCGGAAAAGCGCTCCAGCACGTGAAGCTGGAGAAAACTCTGCTCCAGAAAGAAACCGGAGTGCTGGTGCGCAGGCTCGCGATGATCGGACTTTCCTTTGCCGTGCTGGTGATCCTTGCTTACGGCCTGACGCGCGGGGACAACCGGGCGGTGCTGGAGGAAGGTCTTGGCGCGATTTTGAAAAATGGCAACCGGCGGGTCTGGCAGGAAGGCTTTCTTGCCGGGATCACCCTGGCCATGGCCACTCTTCCGGAGGAGTTCCCGGTGGTGCTCACCATTTTCCTGGCCATGGGGGCGTGGAGGATTTCGCGCAACAGCGTGCTCACCCGGCGCATGCCCGCGGTTGAGACCCTGGGCGCGGCCACGGTCCTGGGCGTTGACAAGACCGGGACCCTGACCATGAACCAGATGAGCGTCAAGGAGCTTTACGCCCGGGGCGAATATTTTGACGCGGAGGATCCCGGCCGGAAGGACCTGCCGGAGCATTTTCATCCCATCCTGGAATACGGGGTGCTGGCCAGCAAGCGCGAGCCGTTTGACCCGATGGAAAAGGCGCTGCAAAAGGTGGGCGACAAATACCTGGCCAAGACCGAGCATTTGCACCGGAACTGGAACCTGGTCCGCGAATACCCGCTCTCGCCGGAACTGCTGGCGCTCTCGCACGTGTGGAAGTCCCCGGACGGCGCCGACTTCGTGATCGCGGCCAAGGGCGCGCCCGAGGCCATCGCGGACCTCTGCCATTTCGACGACGCGCAATTGCAGGAGCTTTCGGGCATTGTCTCCAGGATGGCCGGCCAGGGCCTCCGGGTGCTGGGCGTGGCCCGGAGCAGGCGGAGGGATCTGCCGCTGGAGCAGCACGAATTCAAGTTCGAGTTCCTGGGCCTGGTCGGGCTATTTGACCCGGTGCGGCCCTCGGTGCCGGACTCGATCAGGGAATGCTACAGCGCGGGCATCCGGGTGATCATGATCACCGGCGACTATGCCGGTACCGCCGTCAATGTCGCGCGCCGGATCGGGCTTCAAAACCCCGAGCGGGTCATCACCGGGCCGGAACTTCTGGAGATGAGCGAAGAAGAGCTCGTGCGCAGGATAGGCGAGGTTAATATTTTCGCGAGGGTGGCGCCCGAGCAGAAGCTCAGGATCGTCAACGCGCTCAAGGCCAACCGGGAAGTGGTGGCCATGACCGGAGACGGGGTCAACGACGCGCCGGCGCTGAAAGCCGCCAACATCGGAGTGGCCATGGGCGGACGAGGCACCGACGTGGCGCGGGAGTCCGCGGCCCTGGTGCTGCTCGACGATAATTTTTCATCGATCGTGGCCGCGGTCAAAATGGGACGCCGGATTTACGACAACATCAAAAAGGCGGTGGCCTACATCTTTGCGATCCACGTGCCCATTGTCGGCCTGTCCGTGGTCCCGGTATTTTTCTCCGGCTGGCCGCTCCTGCTCATGCCCGTGCACGTGGTGTTCCTGGAGCTGATTATCGACCCGGCCTGCTCGATCATTTTTGAGTCCGAGGACGCTGAGCCGGACATAATGGAGCGGCCGCCCCGCGCCCGGGGCGAGCGGCTGTTCGGCTCCCGCACCATCTGGGTGAGCGTGGCCCAGGGCCTGAGCCTGTTTGCGTTCTCGTTCGGGGTTTTCCTGTTCGCCAAATCCCGCGGCCTGGGCGAGGACGTTGCCCGGGCCATGGCCTTCAGCACCCTGGTGGCGGCCAACCTGAGCGTGATTTTGACCAACCGGTCCTGGACCCGCACCATCATCCAAATGTTCAAAGCCCCCAACCAGGCCCTGTGGTGGGTGGTCAGCGGCGCGGCGCTGTTCCTCATGCTCGTGCTCTATCTCCCGGCGCTTAGAAACGTTTTCCACTTCGGGTTCCTCGGCGCCGGCCAACTCACGCTCTGCCTCGCGGCCGGGGCCGCGTCCGTGCTCTGGTTCGAGGCCTTGAAGTTTTTCAGAGTATTCCAGCGCCGGCAATCCGGGACCGGCAGGAGCCGGAATCTATCTTAAGAGCCGGGCGAGCACGGCCGCGTATTTTTCGCCCGCCTGCGAAAGGCTTTGCGGCTCGTCAAAGGTGAGCCAGAGCCCGTGGAAGACATGGGCCAGGACCGCGTCCCCCTTTTCCAGCGCCCGGAAATAGCCGTCCTCAATCATGCGGCTGAAGCCCTCGGGCAAATAGTCCAGCAGCCGGCCGCTAACCACCTGGATGCCGCAGAACGCGAATTTGGAGAGAGTCACTTCCTCTTTGAGGGTCTCGGGGAAATTGCCGATCCTTCTGACCCTGCCCAGCGAGTCCGTATATACCGGATTATATTTCTTTCGGGATTGCGTCAGGACCATGGTTGCCGCGGGCCGGTAGCGCTTGTGGAAGTAGAGCAGGCTTTTCAGTCCGAGGTCGGTGACCGAGTCCGCGTTCAAAATGAGCCAGTTTTGGGCAGGGAACACCCGGTTGGCGTTTTTGACCCCGCCCCCGGTGCCCAGGATTTCCGGCTCGAAAAGCCAGTTGATCCGGACACCCAGTTCCCGGCCGGCGCCGATTTGGCCCTGAACCTCGTCCGCGCGGTGGTGCAGGTTGATCACCACCTCGTCAAAGCCGGCCTTGCGCGCCGCGGCAATCGAATATTTTATAAGCGGCGCTCCCCCCAGCTCCACCAGGGGCTTGGGACGAGCCTCCCCCCCCTGGGACATGCGCGAGCCCAGGCCCGCGGCCAGGACCATGGCGCGAATTTCCTTGGTCTCGCTCATTCAGGGCAAAACCACCAGTCCCGATTCCATCCGTCTCTCATATTCTCTCACCCCCGCGGCGATCCCGCGCGAGAGCGATTTCTGGTACGAGGGCTGCGAAAGACGCCGCTCCTCCTGCAGATTGGAGAGGAAGCTCAACTCCACCAGCACCGAGGGCATGGTCGCGCCGGTCAGCACCCAGAACGGCGCCTTCTTCACCCCCAGGTTGCTCACTCCTGAATATTTGGATTTCAGTTCCCTGACCAGGGCCTTCTGGATGCAGTCCGCGAGCGGGATGGACTGGTTGACCTTGTCGTTGGTGGTGAGGTCCGCCAGGATTTTGTTGGTGATGTCCGCGCCCGCGTCTTGCATCAGTTCCTCGCTCACGAAGTTTTCCTGGGCCGCCAGCTTGAGCGCGGCGCGGTCGGTGGTGTTATCGAGGTAGTAGGTTTCTATGCCCGCGGCACTCCGGCCGGGGGTGGCGTTGCAATGGATGGAAATGAAGACCGCGTCCCGGGAATCGACGTGGTTGGAGGCCAGGGCGTTGGCCTTGGCCGTGCGCTCGACCAGGGAGACGTATCGGTCGTTGCCGCGGGTGAGCATGATTTTGGCGGAGGGGAATTGCCGGGCCAGTTCCCGCTCCAGGTTTTCGGCCACCGCCAGCGCAACGTCCTTCTCGCGGGTGTTCTTCTTGCCGACCGCTCCGGGGTCCTTGCCGCCGTGGCCGGGGTCGATGATGAAGATCAGCGATCGTTTGCCGGCGGGCTTGGGGGCCGGGCCCGGCTTCGGTCCGGGCGTGGGCGATACCGGGGCCTGGGGCAGGGGCTTCACGGCCGGGCCGGGCCCGGGGATCACCTCCGCCTGCTCGCCGTAGATGTCAATTACGATCCTCCAGCCGGCGCCGTCCCCGCCCGGGAACTCGAAGGCCTTGAAATCGCGGATGGACTTCAAATCGAGCGCCACCCGCACCACCTCGGGCTTGAACTGTCCGGCGCGCGCCCTCTCGAGCAGGCCGTCGGCGATCTGGAGCTCGTAGCAATTATCCTTGTAGCTGTACCTGGACCTGAAGCCGGCGCTCAGTTCGGTGTTGAGCAGGTCGAAATAAATCCGGGGCGGAGTCCTGATCGCGGGGTCGGGCCGCAAGAGCCGCGGCGGGCTGAACTCCGCCCTGCGGTCCAGGTCGAGCACGACCCTGGTGTAGCTGGGCGCGGACCAGTACCTCAACTCTTCCACCCGGGCCCGCGGCAAAATTTGCGCCCCGGGATTCGAGAGCATCAGCGCGATGGCGTCATTGTTTCGGAGCGGCGCCCCGGCCTGGCCGCGGTTTGCCGCTTCCTCCGGCGAGGCCGCGGCGAAGATTTTTCCGGGAGTCTCGGTGTCTCCGAACTCCGCGGGGTCCAGCTTTTGCGCGGCCGGGCCCAGGTCATGGAGATATTTCCGGGCCTGTGACCCGCAGTCGCCCTGGGGATAGAGGACCAGGATTTGACGGAAGGCCCTGCCCGCGGACTCCTTGTCTTTCAAGTCCAGATAAATTTTGCCGGCGTAAAGCAGAGAGTCGTCCGCCAGGCTGCTCTTGGGATATTTACGCGCCAGGTCTTCAAAGTCCGCGAGCGCGTTCTCCTTGTCGTCTTTCAAGCCGGACATCCTCTGGCACTCAAGCCGGAGCTTGCCCGCGCGGAACAGCGCGTCGTCGGCTTTTTCGCAGGAGGGATGGGACTTGGCGATTCGCTCGAACCTGGTTATGACCTTTTCCCAGGCGGAATGATACCGGGTCTGTTTTTTATTTTTGAGGAAAGCCCTGGAGGCATCGTCTGCCGACTGGTAGGCGAGGAGACAAGGGTCCTTTGCCGAGAGCAAGAGCCCGGGAGCCAACAGCAACATTACCAGCAAAGCCCGCTTCCGCATCAGCCTGGTTTTATTTTAGCAAATTATGCTCTTATGCGCCAGAGGCAGGTCCACGGTGTCAATTATTATGCGTTATGCGCCCCGGATGACTCGATTGCGATAGCCCGGCCATGATGGTCATCACCTAAATATTTTGACGGGTGAGAGATTTTTCGATAGCCCGGAGCTTATGGTCATCAACCAAATAATTTGACCGGTAGGCCAGGTTTTCGATAGCCCGGCGCTTCAGCGCCGGGGAACCGGGGCTCTCTCCGTCTTGCTGCGGCCCGCGGCGGGCGCGGGCCGCAGCGAGGGGGGTGCGCTTTCGCCGTTCCCGGCCATGAATGGCCGGGCTATCTAAACCGAGTTACAACCTCAGGTTAAACCATGAATGGCCGGGCCAATCGAATTCAGAAACGGCCTTGTCCATCTAATTAGTTGATGCCCATAATGGCCGGGCTATCGAAATCCCGGACCTACCCTGTCCATCTAAATAGCTGATGACCATAAGCGCTGGGCTATCGAATCTAACTATTGGTTCAAAATCCTGCGAATCGGCAGGCGGCCGGAATTTTCTTGTTCAGCGATCACAGGGGGATTGGAATGGAGTCCAGAATTTCCTGGATCATGGCTTCGGCCAGCGGGCTTTTCTTCTCCGGCTCGAAGATTTCCTGCTTCAGGACCAGCCGGTGTCGGAGCACGGGCGCGGCAACGGTTTTGACGTCGTCCGGGACCAGGTAGTCCCTGCCGGAGACGAAGGCATGGGCCTTTGCGGCCTGCTTGAGTCCGAGTCCGGCCCGGGGCGAGGCCCCCAGCCGGATTTGCGGGCGGCTGCGCGTTGCCTGGATGATTTCCAGGATGTAGCGGAGCAGGCTCTCGTCAACGCGCACTTTTTCAACCTGGTCCTGGAGTTCGACCAGGCGGGCGCCGTCAATCACGGGCGGGAGCCGGTCCGCGCTCAAGCCGTAGCTCAAGGTCTTGAGCACTTCCAGTTCGCTGGATTCCCCGGGATATCCGATCTTCAAGGAGATCAGGAACCGGTCGAGCTGGCTGTCGGGGAGGGGGTAGGTGCCGTAATGCTCGACCGGGTTTTGGGTTGCGATCACGAAAAAGGGATCGGGGAGCGGATAGGTCCGGCCCTCAATTGACACCTGCCTTTCCTGCATGGCCTCAAGCAGGGCGCTTTGCGTGCGGGGTGTGGCGCGGTTGATCTCGTCGGCCAGCACGATGGAATTGAAGATGGGCCCGGGCCGAAATTCAAAGGCTTCCTTGCTCGGGAGAAAAACCGCGACGCCCAGGATGTCGCTGGGCAGGAGGTCGGAGGTGAACTGGATTCTCTGGAATTTGAGGTCGATGAGTTTGGCGAGTCCCTGGGCCAGGGTTGTCTTTCCGATCCCGGGAATGTCTTCGATCAGGATATGCCCGCGGGCGAGGATGGCGACCAGGCAGAGCCTTGCCGCCTCGGGCTTGCCGATCAGGACGCGGTTCAGTTTTTGTTCGAGCAGTTCCAGTTGGTCATTCATCTTTTTTTTCTCCCTGCGGTGAACTCAGGGCTGAACCGCCGATTTCCTCGTCCATCATCTTGAGCAGCTGCGAGCTGGTCAGGTATTGGCCGGACTTAATCTTTTTTTTGCGGTCTTTCTTCGGCTGGTCTTCCCCCAGGGTCCGCTTCCAGCGATTGTGGAACCAGAGCCACTGCTCCGGATATTGCCGGATGGTGTCCTCACATTCCTTGACGATCCGCTGGGTGACCTCCCGGATGTCCGCTTCCTTGTCGCCGGTGTAAACGAACTCGAGCGGTTTTCGAAAAACCAGGTGGTTATGCCCCGGCTTCTTGCGGATGAACCATGACGGGTACATGGGCAGGCGGTGCTTCCAGGCAAGATAGCCGGGCACCACGTGGGAGTAGGCGGGCAGGCCGAAGAAGTCCACCTGGATGCCCTGCTTGCGCCTGGATTCCTGGTCCATGTAAAACCCCACCACGCCGCCCTCCATGATGAATTTCTCGATGACCTTGCCCGTGCCCCTGGGGCTGATGAACATCGAGCCGTTCTTGTATTTCAGGGGCAGCTCGCGCAGGTAGCGGTCGATGTAGGGGTTTCGCTGAGGACGCATCACTGCGGCCCCCCGGATGGAGTGCCGTTTGAACCTTTCCGTCATCATCATCAGGTTGGTCCACCCGCCAAGGTGTCCGCCAAAACAGAAAAATGGACGCTTATGGATAATGTTGTCCTCAATCACGTCGTCTCCCTCGAACGTGAAATGCTCTTTCCAGTTTTTCGCCAGCCGGGACATGAACAGGAACTCGCCGGCCGAATAAAAGAGGTTGACCAGGGCTTCGCGCGCGATGCGTTTGCGCTCGGCCGGGGATTTTTCCTTGCCGAACGCTATTTCCAGGTTCCGGAGCGCGAGTTTCCGGAGCGGACCCAGGAAGTGCCAGGCAGCATGAGCCATGACTCTCAGAAACGCGAAGGTAGGCCCCATGGGCAGAACCATGCCCAGGGCCATGAACAGCCGGAAGACAAGGTAAACCGAATAATTCAAGAGCTTATACATTTTTTCCCTTTGCTTTGCCGATCACCAGACCCAGGATTTCGTCCTCTTGCCCGAAAAAGTCCGGCTCGATTTCCAGCGCCCGGACCGGCATATCCGGCTTCAGTTCTCCCATCCGCGCCAGGTCCTTTTCCGTGGTGAGCAGTATTTCCGCGCCCTTGGCCCGGGCCGACCGCTCCAACTGCTTGAGTTCCTGCGCGCTGAAATAATGGTGGTCCGAAAAAGCCCTTTCCCCGACCAGCGCTATTTTACAGCTTAACGCGGTCTCAAAAAAATAAGCCGGGTCCGCGATCCCGGCAAAAGCGAAGGCCCTGCGTCCGGAAAGGGCGTCCGGGTTTATAACCCGGTAGCGCATCTTGAAAACCGGCGCGCCGGGGTTGATCCGGTTGATCGCGGAAATGGTTTCGCCGGCTTGGCCCTCGCTTCGAGTGACCATGACCGCGTGCGCGCGCTTAAGGGCGGAGAGCGGCTCGCGCAGTCTTCCGCGCGGGAAGACTCTCTCGGCCCCGAGCGGTCTCTTCCCATCGACCAGCACGATATCGACTTCCCTCTTGAGCTTCAGGTGCTGGAGTCCGTCATCGAGGATCAAGATATCAGCGCCGAGTTCACGCGCTTTTTTTGCGGCGTTGACCCTGCTCTTGCCCACGATCACGGGCACGCCGGCGAGCTTTTTGGCCATGAGGCAGGCTTCGTCTCCGGCGCGGCCCGGGTCCGGGCAATCCCCGGTCCGGATAACGAGCAGGTCATTTTCCCCGGACGAGCCGTAGCCGCGGCTGGAGAGCGCGGGCTTCCATCCCTGCTCCCGCAGTTTTTGCGCAAGCCAGATCGCGGCGGGAGTCTTGCCCGAACCGCCCAGCGTGAGATTGCCGATTGACACCACCGGGATTTGGGCGGCATGGCTTTTGAGCAAACCCTTCCGGTACGCCGCGAGCCGGGCGGCTGCGGCCGCGCGATAGACCAGGCCGAGCGCGGAGAACGGGCTCCGGAGAATCTCGCCGATCATTCCCGGCCGGGCATCAAAAAGCCAGTCTTCCAACCTGGGCATTACTTTTCCGGCGAAGGCTCCGGCTCAAAGCCTTGCTTCAATGCGGGCGTCTCGTCGATCAGGAACTGCATTTCATAGAGCCGGCGGTAGAGTCCGGAGTTCTTGAGCAGGTCTTCGTGAGAGCCCTGCTCCACGATCTGGCCGTCGCTGAGCACGATGATGCGGTCCGCGTGGCGGATGGTGCTCAAGCGGTGGGCGATGGCAATGGTGGTGCGGTTCTTCATCAGGTTATCGAGCGCCTTCTGGACCTCGCGCTCGGCCTCGGTGTCCAGGGAACTGGTCGCCTCGTCCAGGAGCAGGATGGGCGGGTTCCGCAAAAGCGCGCGCGCAATCGCCAGGCGCTGGCGCTCCCCGCCGGAAAGCCTCACCCCCCGCTCGCCGATGATGGTCTCGTAGCCCGCGGGCAGTTTCTCGATAAAGTCGTGGGCATTGGCGGCTTGGGCGGCTGCAACCACTTCCTCGTGCGTCCTGTCGAGCGCCCCGTATTTGATGTTGTTCTCCACCGAGTCATTGAACAGGAATGTTTCCTGGGAGACGATCCCGATCTGCCTTCTCAGGCTTCTGAGCGTGGCTTTCCTTATGTCAACGCCGTCAATGGTTATTTTTCCGCCGGTCACTTCATAGAACCTGGACAGGAGGTTGACCACGGTGGTCTTGCCCGAGCCGCTCGGCCCCACCAGCGCGATCAGTTCGCCCTTGGTTGCGGTCAGGTTGAAATCCTTGAGCACCATCTGGTCCAGGTATTTGAATTTGACGTTTTCACAGCGGATTTCGCGGTCCATGGCCGGGAGCTCCACCGCGTCCGGGGCTTCCACCACCGTGGGCCTTTTCTCAAAGGCCTCGACCACCCTCTCGACCGCGCCATACGTGGTCTGAATGTTTCCCTGCACCCGGGCCAGGTCCCGGACGGGTACGATCATCATGCCCAGGGCGACAAAGAACGCGAAGTAGCTCCCCTCGGTAATCCTGGGCAGCAGTTCCGTGGTCTGCCTGACCGGGACGCCGCCGATGAAGAACCACCAGCCGCTGCTGACCGCGGTATCCACGTTAGTGACCGCCCACCAGGACGCGATCCCCAGCACCAGCGCCACCCCCAGCACCGAGATCATGTTGGTGATCGGCCCCTGGAGATATTTGGAGCGCGCATACTTGAGCTGGAGTTCCAGCATCTTGTTCATCTTGCCGCGGTAGTTGCGGAGCTCGTTGTCTTCCTGGCTGAAGGCCTTGACGATCCTGGCGCCCGCATAGGTCTCCTGCATCTGCACGTTGATGGTCGCGGCCTGCTTGAGTCCGCGCTTGGTGAATTTTTTCATCGCCGCGCCGATCCTGCTCACGGGGTAGGCGGTGAGCGGGATGACAATGAAGGCGATGGCGGTAAGCATGGGCTGCATGTAAAAGCAGACCGCGGCGAGCGCGACCAGCTTGATTGAGTGCTTGCAGAAATCAATGACCATGGGCACGGTGTTCTGCATGTGGGAGGTGTCGCGGATGGTCCGCGACATGAGTTCTCCGGTTGAAAGCTTGTCGTAATGGTCCAGGCTCAGGTGCACAAAATGGTCGTAAACCGAGCACTGCAGGTCCTGAACCACGCTGATGCTGAGCTTCTCCCGGCTGTACTCGTAAAGGAAAGTGGTGCTCTCCCGGATGAAGAACAGCCCCACCAGTCCGAACGGGACCATTGCCGCCACGATCAGGTTGTGCTCGACGAAGACATAGTACATGAACGGCTTGATGCAGAGCGCGAGCGAGGGCTCGAAAATGTTTGACAACATTGACAGCACGGCCACCCACCAGACGGACTTCTTGTACGGGACGAAATAGGGCGTCACGTACTTGATGGCCTGGCGGAACTTGGCCAAGCCCTGGAGGTCCTGGAGTCTGGTTTCCCCGACTTTCATTTGGCGCCCGCGAAAAATTTTTTGAGGCTCTTGTCGATCTCGCGGTTGACCGCCAATGCCGCTTCCAGGGCCCGCCGGCCTTCCTCGCCCGTGACCGCGGGTTCCCGGCGGGTGAGCACTGCCTCCGCGAACGCGGCCAGTTCGGCCCGGAGCGCGTCTTCATCCCCGATCTCGGCCTTTTTGATCTTGATCCGGCTCATGGGGTTTTGGTCGTCGCCCTCTCCGAGCGTGAAGACCGCCATCTCCTTTTTCTGGTAGTCCAGCGATATGTAATTATCGGCCTGGAAGATCCTGATCTTGCGCATGGGTTCTCCCAAATTGACGCGGCTGGCTGTGAGGTTGGCGACCGAACCGTTCTCAAATTCGAGCCGGGCGTTGGCGATGTCTATTTTGTCGCTGAGCACGGCGACGCCCATGGCGCTGACCCTGGAGATTTTGGCCTTGACCAGGCTGAGGATGATATCGAGGTCGTGGATCATGAGGTCCCTGACCACGTCTATGTCTGACGCTCTTTCCAGGAAAGCTCCGAGCCGGTGGGCTTCGATGAACGCGGGCCTGGAGAGCATCCCGGCGAGGGCCCTGACCGCGGGGTTGAAGCGCTCGAGGTGGCCGACCATGAAAATCCTTTTTTTTGCCCGGGCCAGCTCCACCAGTTCGTCGGCCTCTTCCAGGTTCATGGTCATCGGTTTTTCGAGCAGGATGTCCTTGCCCGCGAGCAGGGCCTGTCTGGCCACCGCGTAATGGTGGACCGTGGGCACCACGATCGAGACCGCGTCCGCCTTGTCCAGCAGTTCCTCGTTTGACGCGCAGGCCGCGCATCCGGCTTCCTCGGCCACCCGCCGGCCGCGGACCGGGTCTGCGTCGGCCACCCCCGCCAGCACCGCGCAGGGGACTTCCTTCCAGCGCAGCGCGTGCCAGCGGCCGAGGTACCCTACCCCGATCACGCCCACCCGCACTTTTTTCGCTTCAGCCATTTTCGAACCCGAACAGCGAGATGGAATTGCGCTCGGCCAGCGCCACCATTTCCTCTTTCTCCACCACCAGGCACTTGCCGGCTTCCACCGCCAGCACCGCGGCCTTGGCCTGGACCATGGACTGGACCGTGCTCATCCCCACCACCGGCACGTCGAACTTGAGGCTCTGGCCGGGCTTCAACACCTTGACCACCACCGCCCTGGGGCTGATCTGGCCGGCGCGGAGGATGGTCATGTCCGTGCCGTCAATGGCCTCGACCGCGAGCACTGCCCGGTCAAGCACGGCCACGGTCTGCCCGATGTCCAGCCGTCCGATTTCCTTGGCGACCTTGAACCCGAAGGCGATGTCGCGCCTCTGGTTTTCGTCCGGAGCTTTGGCGCTGAAGGCGCCCCTGGGCGCCAGCCAGCCGCCGATCAATTCCACCAGTTCCAGGACCCGCACGCCCCGTTCCTCCAGAATCTCCACCAGCCTGGACATGAGGGTGTCGTCTTTCTGGTCGGGGAGCGACTTGAGCGAATTCAAGCACAACTCATCAAACTGCACGCCCGGCTCGTAGAGCCAGCGCTTGTCCATCTTGCCCGCCATTACCGCGGTGGAAATTTTTTCCTCGGAAACAAGGTCCAGGAACTCCTTAAGCCGCGCGAAGCGGTAAGTCCTGATCTTGTCCGCGTATTTTTCGATGCCGGGCTCCAGCCGGTCCTCCGGGCCGATCACGGTCACGCGCCAGCCCTTTTGCCGGGCGGCCGCGGCCATGTAGATCGGGAGTTTGCCGGCGCCGGCCAGAATTCCGAGCGTTTGGTCCGCGGGAATCACCTGCTGATGACACCCCGTTTCGAGCTTTGGTAAAATTCGATGATTTCCTTCACCTCGGGACAATTCCCGAACTCGGCTTCCACCTTTTTCAGCGCATCGTCGATGAGCAGGTCCCCGCCGTGGAGGATGCGGTAGGCGTTTTTGATCGTCTGCACGGTCTCGTCCTTGAACCCGAGTCTCTGCATCCCCAGCTTGTTGAGGCTGACGAACCTGGCGCGCTCGCCGATCACCATGCTGAAGGGCGGGGCGTCCATGGCCACACCGGAGAGGCCTCCGACCATGACCGCCCTTCCGACCCGGGCGTGCTGGTGAACGCCGCACATGGCGCCGAAAAAGGCGTTGTCCATGACTTCCACGTGGCCGGCGAGCTGGGCGGTGTTGGCCATGATCACGCCGTTGTGGACGATGTCGTCATGGGCGATATGGCAGCCGATCATGATGAAATTCCAGTGGCCGACCACGGTCTTTCCGCCTCCCTGCACCGTGCCCCGGTGCATGGTGACGTATTCGCGGGTCAGGTTGCAGTTGCCGATTTCCAGGGCTGTGTCCTCGCCCTTGTAGGCGACGTGCTGGGGCGGCCCGCCGATGTGGTTGAAGGCGCCGATCCGGTTCTGGCCGCCGATGGCGCAGGGGCCCTCGATCACGGTATGGGGTCCGATGGTGGTTTCCGGGCCGATCTTCACCTTGGGCCCGATGATGACGTAGGGTCCTACTTCCACGCTCTCCGCGAGTTCGGCCCCGGGGTCGACTATTGCCGTGGGATGTATTTTAGCCATGGCTCTATTTCCTGGCGTTGAAGTTGCGGATCACCTTGTCGGTGACCTCGGTTGCGGGGTTGATGTAGAGGATCGCGCCGGAGACGTCATAGATCACGGTATAGCCTTCCTTCTTGCCGATCTCGGTGATCACCTGGTTGAGCGAGTCAATGATCGGCTTCAAGGTCTCGCCTTCGCGATTGTTGTAATATTCCTCGTAGTCCTCGGCCTCGCGCTGCAGCACCTTGCCCTTGGAATTGATCTCGTCTTCCTTGGCCCTTCGGGTGGCCGTGTCCCACTTGGCCTGGTTCGCGGTATAGGCCGCCCTCAGGCTATCGATCTCTTTTTTCTTGGCGTCCAGCTTGGTCTTGGTCTGGTTCACTTCCGTCTGCAAGCGGTCAATGGCCGCCTTGCCGCGGTCGCTCTCCGACACCGCGCGCCGGACGTTGATGAAGCCGATCTTCACCGGGCCGGCCGGGACCGCCTGCACCGGGGGCGCCGGGGCCTTGGCCGGGGCCTTGACCGGGCCGGGCGCCTGGGCCCTGCCGCTCCCCGCGAGCATTGCCGCAATAATAAATAAAGCCGTTATGAGCTTTTTCATCCGGGTCCTCCTTGTTTGACCCTACTTCGCCGCCGCTTGAAGCGGGGCTTCGAAGGGCAAGTTTAATATACCGTGCCCATGCCAAAATTGAACACCTGGGTTTCCTCGCCCTCTTCGCGCTCGATGGGGAACCCCAGTTCGAAGCGCAAGGGGCCGAGCGGGCTGGACCAGAGCACTCCCACGCCCCAGTCCTGCCGCAGCTGGTCCAGGTCGATCCCCTGATTATCATTGTATGCGTTTCCGGCGTCATAGAAAAGCGCGAGCTTGAACCCGCTGGGTCCGAGCGGGATGATGTAATCCGCGCTCAGCAGCAGCATTTTGTTGCCCCCGATTCTGGTCTCCTCGCCGGTGTCCTCGACATAGACCGGGCTGACTGATCCCGGCTCGTACCCGCGCAGCGAGTTGGAGCCTCCGAGGAAGAACCTTTCGGTTATGAGCAATTTTTCGGAGTCCGGGTTCCAGAGGTAAGCGATCCTTCCGCGCAGGGCCAGGTAATGGCCGATCTTTTTGCCCGGCAGCGGCAGGTAGTACCTGGTTTCCGCGAGCGCCTTGGTGAAATTGTTCTCCCCTCCCAGCGGCCCTCCGGCGTATTCCGCGCTGGCCACCGAATAGCTCCCGCGGGTGGGGTCCATGTAGTTGTTGAGCGCGTTGCGCTTCCAGCTCAGGGTCAGGCTGCTGGTGGGGGCGTTGTTGGGCACGCGCTCGTAGATCCGGGAGGCCTCGGAGAAGTGCTCCAGGTCGGCTAAGTCCCAACTGTACGCCAAAAATCCGTAGGAATATTCGGTATGGGGCAGCTTGCGGCCGATGGTGACCGCGGCCCCGGTGCGGCTCTCGTCAAAATAGTAGTACCTGGTCCGGTAGGAATAGGCGTTGATCCCCAGGTGATAGTCGCTCTGGAGTAAATAGGGGTCTTCAAAGTCACAGAAGAAGTCGGTGGCGAACGAGGAACTCCGGAGCGTGGTATTGAGGTTGTATCCGCGTCCCAGGAAATTTCGCTGCTGGTACTGGAGGCTGAGGAAGAACTGCTCCAGCGAGCTGTATCCCGCTCCGGCCATCAGCGTCCCGCTTTTCGCTTCCTTCAACCCGAAGTCCAGCACCATCCGGTCCAGCTCCGAACCGGGACGGTCAAAGCTATCGACCTGTTCAAAATATCCCAGCCGCATCAGCCGGGACTTGCTCCGCCGCACGTCCGCGTCCGAATAGAGGTAGCCTTCCCGGATCGCAAGCTCCCGGCGGATGACCGGGTCCAGGGTGCGGAGGTTGCCCTTGACGTTGATCCGTTCCAGATAAATCCTCGGCCCCTTGCGGATGTTGTAGGTGATATAGACCAGGCGCAAACTTTTTTCCAGCCGCAGGTCCCGGTCGATCTGCGCCAGATGATACCCGAGATTGCTGTAGGTGTCCGAAAGGTACTGGAGGTCCCGCCGCACCACGCTCTCGCTGTAAATCTCGCCTTCAATCAGGCTTAAGCCCTTGCGTAAGTCTTCCTCGGAAGCAACCAGGTCCCCCTGCACCCGCACCTGCGCAACCTTGTACTGGTCCCCCTCCTGGATGAACATCGAGACGTAAACCCTTTCCTGATCAGGGTCCAGGTACGCCTGCGGGTTCTGGACTTTCGACTCCAGGAACCCGTTATCGAGGTAGAAGGTATAAACCCGGAACAGGTCCTCGTCCAGGAGGTCCTGGTCGAACTTGCTGGAGCCGGCAAGATACCACTGCTGTTTGGTGACCATTATTTTTCGGATCTGGCCGGTGCGCAGCTTCCGGCTCCCGTAAATGCCGACCCTGGCCACCGGAGGCTTGGGATGCTCCTCAACCTCAAACACGATGTCCACCACGCCTTCCTTCACCTCTTCCACCCTGGGCCCGACCCGGGTGAGGAACATCCCCTTGGCCGCATATTCTTTTCTTATCTTCTCGACCGATTCCGCGAGTTTTTCCGGGTTGAAGATGCTGTGCGCGGGGATGCTGACCAGGTTCTTGATGTCTTCCGCGCTGACCTTGCGGTTGCCTTCAAACCGGACCTCGCGCACCATCCATTTCTCAATGATCACGTAGGTAATAATCACGTAACCCGGCTCTTCCGGGACCGCGTTTTCCTCAACCTTAACGTCCTCCACCAGGCCCGAGCCGTATAAGCGCTTGATGTCCGAGTCAACCGTGTCAAGGGAGAATTCATCGCCCGGCTTGAGCTCGATATACGCCCGGACCGTGTTTTCCTCCAGCGCGCGCAGGCCCGCGACCCTGACCTCCTTCACCACCTGGGCCTGGGCCAGCCCCGGCGCAAAGAAAATAATCAAAAGGCCGATCATGCAACCGGCCCGCGTTAGTACAGTTCTAAACATCAAATCGTGCAGATAGCTTAGCAGAAACTTCCCTTCCCGGCAACCTCCAACTTTTGCGCCTTTCCGCCTTGCTAAAAAGCCCCAATGAAATGCAGAGCCGGCTCTTGACCTGGTCGCGGCCGGTTTCTCTTTTCGAAACCAGTGGCTGCGTTTGGTTCCTTGCCCATGATTTTTACAAACCGCAAAAGCAGAGAATTTTGAGGGGTCTTGCCTAAAGCGGATCAAGGCAAGCCCCCGGCGAATTTGACAGCGCTCATCAATTTGATAGTCTGGGCATGACAAGGGCCGCTTCCGGGTTGCCGGCGCCGGCATTAAGCACCGGCCCCAGTGGCCCATGATGACTAATGAGAAGGAGGCAGGCAAGTGGTCGAGGCCTTATTCAGGTTTTTCGGGATCGAGCCGGCGGTTTACCTCAAGTCCACCTTTGAGGTCAGCCTGATCTCCCTCTTCATTTTGTGCTTCATGCATTCGACCTGGGTGCACGGATGGAAAAGGACCCTCCGCGAATTCTCGGCCGGGTTTTTTCTCACCGCGGTCGTGGAGAACATCGGCGTGCTCTGCGGCGCTTACATCTATCCGGGCTTTCATGTCTATGTTTACGCCACCCCTCTGCTCAACCCGATGTCGTGGGTGGCCATCGTTTACATCGTGATCGAATTCAGCAACCGGATCGTGTACGGACCGCGTTCCCTTAAGACCTGCGAATTGGACGGCTTCCGGGAGGAAAAGCAAAATTTTGCCTTGTTCAAAGGCTCATTCCTCAAAACCCTGGTCCTGCTCGCGGCCATGGACGCATCGCTCCTGGTCATGATCGACCTGATCGAAGACCCCCTGGCCTCAATCTATAACTGGTGGGTCTGGGTGCCCTGCAAACAGGGCCTGCGCGCAATCACCGCGGGCGTGGTCGATCCCTACAACTTTTCAAACCAGGTCTGGATGACCACGCCCGACAACCCGGTCTCAAGGTTCTTCGCGCAATTCTTCCCCAGCGGCATGCGCTACCCGACCCGGCCGCTGGGCATCCCGCTCACCAATTTTATCGACTGGTTCCTGCTGGTCTTCATGTTCTCGCTGTCGTTCAGGTGGGTGGAATTCAAGCATGAGTGGAGCGAGCGGAAGAAGACGCTGGTCTTGTGGGCGTTGATGCTCGTGATCATCGTCATCATGCCGTTTACGATTTTGTTAAACCTGTAGGAGGGATAGACATGACCGGGACTGACGTCACTTCTCCGCCAAGGCTTCGAAGTGTCTTCGACGTTTACCCTGAAAAGGGAATCATTAATAAGCTGTTCTTCGTCCTCAAGTACCACTTCCACGCCATCCTCTATTTCTACGTCTGGTTCGGGCTCTTTGTCTGCGGACTCGCCGCGCCGGCCGACCGGGTCGCCAAACTCGGAAGCAGCCTCATTACCCAGGGATGGCACCTCTCACTACTCAGCACCATCCTCGTACTCCCCTGGCCCCTGATCTACGTCCTGAGATTCAAATTGGGCAAGAAGGATCCGGCTTGACTCGAATTTACGGGAATGGTAAGAATATTACGAAATGAAAAAAAAATTTGAGAGGCTAGTATGAGTTCTCTTTGAGTTGCCACCGATTTCTTTGGACACGGAATTGGGTTAAATTGGGGACGGGAGGGACAGTGGCATGAAGAGAGAAATCAAGGAGAGGGTTGCAGCGGGCGGCGGGGGTTCTTGAGCCCGATGCTACTCTGCGTAGTCCCGCCTTAAAGCGGGACGCTACGTAGCACGAGTCCAAGAAACCGGGGGCGATACACGCAGAAAGCTGGAAAAGGAATGTGAGGAATTCTGCAATGCTATAAAAAGCTGACGCCGCCTCCTTTCGGAGACGGCATCGTTACTCCTTCTACAACATGGTAGATGAACTGTTATAATTTTGACGCCTCGTGATCTAATTGTCAAGAAAAAAATGATTAAAAAAACAAATAAATTGTTTCATCAGACTGAGGCTGGCTTAACACCATGATATAATTGAGAAAATATGATTTTACGTGAGGCCTTCGAAATCAAAAGCACCCGCTCCTAAGTCAGAAAAGATTAGCTCTACTTGCTGAATTTGTAATACTGCGTCCTGAACCAGTTCACCGCCTTATGCGCGTAAGAGACCGCGAAGAAATAGGGATAAGGCAATAGCGCGCTTGGGTCCATGTACGGGCTTTTGAGCCCGAAGATAAACGCGCCGGGCATGATGAAGAACGGCACCAGCACCGGGCAGCCCGGGATGCGGATGCTCCAGCCTTTCGTTTTCCCTTTGACCTTGGCGCAGCTTCCCAGCATGATGATCGGATAGCCCTTGCCGTCCACGTCGCCTTCATACTCGCCCACCACCACCGCCACGGGACGCGCTCTCTTCAGGCAGCCCGGGTCATAGGCGTTGAAGATCGAGAGCGAGGTATCGATCATGTTCAGGCACCCGACCTTGCATTCGTGGCCGTCCTTGGCGTATTGGCCCACGTAGCTCCGGATGGGAGTGTCCAACTCGCGCGGGTCGTGGAAGGTGCGGTCGAGCACGCCCACCCGCTCGCGGCACTGCTCGAGGGTGAGGTCGCCCCTGATTTCGACCTTGTCGTCGGTTGTGGGCTCCCAGCCGCGCTCGCGCGCGATCCGCAAATGGTTGATCTCCGAGCTGGTGAAGCCCATGATCCGCGCGGCCACCGAATCAATGGCCACTCCCTTGGTGCCCATCATGACCAGGTTGATCTGCTTGACCTTGGGCACCAGCTCCGCCTGCTGCCCGATCTCGATTGCGTCCACCGCGACAAAGTCCGGGTTCCCAACTTCATAAAAATCCGCAATCTCTTCCTCCAAATGCCAGTCGTGGCCCTTGAGACGGGTCCGCGAATCAACGATCCCCAAATTCAACTTGAGCGCGCAAGTGATCTTGGCCGTGGCGTGGTGCTTGAGACGCGGCGCCCAGACCTTATAGTCGGCCTGGTGCAAAGTCTTGGCCACCGGCAGGCGTTTGTGGAAAGTGCCTTTCTTCAAGTCAACGTAAATCTTCGGCTCTTCCTCAATGTAGCTGAACTTGACCTTGGGGATGGTCTTAAACTCGTTGTACCCGGCCTCGCTGAAGGCGTAGCGCGTGGGCACGGTCACCGCACAGTGCTCGCCAAGCGTGATCTTATCCACCTCCGCTCTCGAGGAAAGTTCTTCCAGCAGCGCTCTGAGGAAAACCCGGTTGGTGTAGCCTTTGGTTGCGTAACGCTTGTGGGCGAAGATGACGTTGGGCTTGACAAACACCCGGCCATGCGGCTTCTGCTCAAGCTCCGCCATGCCCGCGGCGATGACCTCTCGGATCTTGTTGTAGTCATACCCCACAACTTCACGCAGGATCACCGGATACTTCTCCATGACCATTCCCTCCCCTTTTCAATATAGCCAGAACCGCTGATTAAAGCAAAGCACAGCCGAGAGCGCAGGACCAAAATTCGGGGCGCGGACGAGGGGCGCGGACGAGGGGCGCGGACGAGGGGCGCGGACACTCTTGTCCGCGCACAATGTTTCGCTTTAGGGAATTTTGCTTGACAAACTTATCAATGCCTTCACAATATTTAGGCGATGTCGAGAGTTAAAGGTCCGAAGTTGTTTGATCTGGGCAAGCGAGTGCCGGACATGAAGGAAGAGGCGTTGGTCCGGAAGCTGGGCTTCAAGTCAATCGCGGGGGTGGACGAGGCCGGGAGAGGCCCGCTGGCCGGGCCGGTGGTTGCCGCGGCGGTGATCTTGCCGGCGAAAATTGCCAAGCGGAGCCGGCTCTGGGCCGTGCGCGATTCCAAGAAGCTGAACAGGAAGCAGCGCGAGGAATTGTATGCCTTGATCAGGGATAAAGCGGTGGCGGTTTCAGTGGGCGAGGCCGGCGCGCAGGAGATTGACCGGTTCAACATTTTCCGGGCGTCGCTCATGGCCATGCACCGGGCGGTGGAGGCCTTGGCGGTGCCCGCGGACTTCTGTCTGGTGGACGGGCTTCACCCGCTGCCCTTCCCCCAGTCGCGCGCAATCGTCAAGGGCGACCAGAGTTGCCTGTCCATTGCCGCGGCCAGCATCATCGCCAAGGTGGAGCGGGACCGGATGATGGAGCAGTTGGCAAAGAATTACCCGCATTACAACCTTGAAAGGAACAAGGGCTACGCCACCGCGGACCACAAGCAGGCCTTGCTTGAGCACGGCCCCTGCCCAATCCACCGGCTGAGCTACCAGCCCGTGAAAGTGTGTTTGAAGAGCAAATGATGAGTCAAGTTGGGGTCAGAGCGTGACTTGTGACTTTAGCAGCCCGCTTGGTTCAAAGTAGAGCTCTGACCCCGTTTGCGGGAGAAGATGATGGATGAGGTGAGAGTGAGGTTTGCTCCCAGCCCGACCGGGCATCTGCACATCGGGTCGGCGCGCACCGCGATCATCAACTGGCTCTACGCGCGGCACCGGGGGGGTAAGTTTTTGCTCCGGATTGAAGACACCGACCGGGAGCGGAGCAAGCAGGAATACACGGACGCGATCATGGGTGGTCTCAAGTGGCTGGGTCTTAGTTGGGATGAGGACCCGGTTTTCCAGGGCACTCGCCTCCCGGTTTACCTGGAGTTGGCGGAAAAGCTGGTGACGGAGGACAAGGCTTATTATTGCAGTTGCACTCCCGCGGAGCTTGAACAGATGCGCGAGCTGGCGCTCAAGACGGGCGGCAAGCCCAAATACGACGGCCGCTGCCGGAACAAGAAGATCCATGCCGCGGACCGGCCCAAGGTCATACGTTTCAAGAGCACCGGCATCGGCCAGACCGTGGTCAACGACGTCATCCAGGGCAAGGTCTCCTTCGATAACTCGGAAATGGACGACCTCATCATCATCCGCTCGGACCAAACCCCCACCTACAACTTCTCCGCGGTGATCGACGACCACTGGATGAACATCACCCACGTCATCCGCGGCAACGACCACCTCAATAACACCCCGCGCCAGATCCAGATCTACCAGGCGTTCGGGTACCAGCCCCCGGCCTTCGCGCACCACCCGCTGATTCTGGGGACGGACCGGGCCAAGCTGAGCAAAAGACACGGGGCAACCGGCCTGCTTGACTTTCAGGGGGACGGGTTTCTTCCCGAGGCCATGACCAATTTCCTGCTCCGGATCGGATGGAGCCACGGGGACCAGGAAATTTTCAGCGCCAAGGAAATGATCGACCTGTTCGACATCACCGACTTAAACCCCGCGCCCGGGGTCTGGAACCAGGAAAAGCTGCTCTGGACCAACGGGGTTTACATCCGGCAAAAGCCCGCGGCGGAAATCGCCCAATTGGCCCTGCCCTTTTTTCAAAAGCGCGGATACACCGGCTCAATTGACGAGCGGTTTGTCAAAATGGTCGAGCTATACCAGGTCCGCGTCCAGACCCTGGCCGAAATGGTGGAACTCGCCTGGTTCTTGTTCGCGGACCGGGTGGAATACGATGAAGAGGCCAAAAAGAATTTCCTCACCAAAGAAATCGCGGACGCGCTCGAAGACCTGGCCTCAAAAATAGTTTCGCTCGGCGAGTTAAGCGCGGCAGCGCTCAAGCCGGTGTTCGAGCTGATCCTGGTTGAGCGCAAGCTCAAGATGAAGGCGCTGGCCCAGCCCGTGCGCGTGGCGCTCACCGGCAAGACCGTGAGCCCCGGACTATTCGAAGTGATCGAACTGCTGGGCAAAGACAAGACCGTTGAACGCCTGAAGCAGGCGGCAGCCGCGGCCAAAGGCTAGATTGTGGAAATAATGGACATCAACTATTTCAATGAACGCGGCCGATTTTGCGTTTCGTTAGCCCGGCCATTCATGGCCGGGAACGGCGAAAGCGCCCCCATCGCTTCGGCCCACGCCCGGGCGCGGGCCGAAGCAGGACGAGGGGAGCTCCGGTTTCCCCGGCGCTGAAGCGCCGGGCTATTGAATAAGGCATTGCGCTCGGAATCGACGAAGCGCCGGGCTATCGAAAAGCTTGCATATCTGTCAAAATATTTTGTTGATGCCCATAAGTCCCTTGCAAGTCGATTCTTTGCGGCTGAACGAGGCTTGAATGGGCGAACTGGGCAAAATGTGGTCCAACACCCGCATGGTGGTGCTCACCGCGGTGAGCGCCGCGCTCTACGTGGCCCTGCTCATCCCGTTCAAGTTCATCCCGGTGATCCCGGGCCTGGCCGAGCTTCGGCCCGCGGCCGCCATCCCGCCGGCGTGCTCGCTGCTCTTCGGGCCCGCGGGAGCATTTGGCGCCGCGTTCGGAAACCTGATCGCGGACTTCTTCGGAACACTCGGACCCGGCTCCCTCTTCGGATTCATCGGCAATTTCCTCTTTGGATACATCCCCTACAAAGTCTTCCGAGCGCTCGGCGCCGATAACTTCCAGTGGAAAATGCCGCTCCGGAACTGGATCGCGCTCGAACTCGCAATCGCCCTGGGCGGAACAGCCTGCGCCGTGGTCATCGGCTTCGGACTGGACCTGACCGGGATCGCCCCCTTCAAGCTCCTGGCCAACTGGATCAGCTTCAATAACCTGGTCTTCGGACTCACCCTCGGACCCGTCATACTCCTCTCGGTCTTCGACTACATCAAGGACGCCGGACTATTCCACCTCGAACTCATGCCCCAAAAACCCCAAACCCGGCCCCGAAAAATACTCAGCATCATCGGAGTCATCCTCATCCTCGCAGGAGTCGCAGCATCCCTCACCCTCGGCAATTTCCCTTCCCAAATCGCCTCAAACCTCCCCCTCTCCGGCAAAGCACTCACCGCGGCCAGCGCCGGACCAGGACTGCTGCTCATAATCCTTGGCACCATCATTCTCTAAAACCGGGCTGTTCGGAATTTTTCAGCATTCATCCTTCATAATTCATAATTGCCTGCGGATAGCGGCAAAACTCTATAACCAACTGATTCGTATATTAAATATCGGACGTGGCCGCCTGTTTTTTCCACACCTTATCCACTTCTGTGGAAAATCAGGATTCAAATTTGATGAAAAATAAAAAGGAAATTTCTTCTACATATAGGGGTCAAAATAAAAAAAATTCAAAATATTGTATTTTTTACTTGACAAGGTTGGGGAAAGTGCTATAATTCGATTCTAGATAGATTGTGGTCTTTTCAATAGCGGTTCTGGCTGGGGGTTATACTGCTCGGTGGCAAGTTTGATGCCCAAAGATACCAACCACCACCTACCCTCGGGACCCTTGCTCTTGCCTCTGAGTGGAAATTCCCCAGCCAGGGCCGCTCCTTTTTTCACACCCACGCGGCCGCGCCTTAAAAGCCTCACCCGCATCGAGCGCTATTTCTTCAATGTGCGAGCGACTTTAGTCGCGACTCTTCTCTTGCCCTGTATTTCTCAATTGGTCGTGAATCTGCTATGATTCTCAAAATTCCTGAGGAGGGGCGCGCTTGAAGATATGCAGGGTGCAGACGGCTGAAGGGAAATGCGATTACGGGGTTGTGATTGGCGAGGAGGTTTTCAGTCTTCAGGCCGAACCCGGCTCGCAGAAGCTGGGCACGCCCCTGGGCAAGCTCAAGGATTTCAAGCTCTGCGCCCCCATTCTTCCCGGCAAGGTCATCGGCGTGGGGCTTAATTATAGAGACCACGCTGAGGAGATGAAGCAGAAGCTCCCGGACGACCCCATCCTCTTCATCAAGCCCCGCAGCGCGGTGATCGGACCGGGAGAACCCATCATCCTCCCCCGCTCCTCCCAGCGAGTGGACTACGAGGCCGAACTGGCAATCGTCATCTACAAGACCGCCAAAGACGTCCCGGTGGAAAAGGCCAAGGAATACATCCTGGGCTACACCTGCCTCAACGACGTCAGCGCCCGGGACCTCCAGGCCAAGGACGGACAATGGACCCGGGCCAAAGGCTTTGACACCTTTTCCCCAGTCGGACCATGGATCGAAACCGAACTCGACCCCTCAAACCTCAAAATCGAAGCAAAGCTCAACGGCAAAACAGTCCAAAGCTCCAACACCTCAAACCTGGCCTTCAACTGCGCCCAACTCGTGAGCTTCATCTCATCCGTAATGACCCTGGACCCCGGAGACGTCATCGCCACCGGCACACCCTCCGGCATCGGGCCCATGAAGGACGGCGACGAAATCATCATCTCCGTCCAGGGAATCGGCGAACTCAAAAACCCGGTAAAGGCGGCCTAAAGAAGACTGATCTCGAGGCTTCCGCGGAAAGGCTTGGTGCCCTAAGACTCACGGACAAAGCATTGGTTGCTATTGCGGAAGTTAACGGGCATTTAGACTTGAGAGCTGTGCCGGTTTTTACGGGGCTGAAGGTGGTTTCTATTTCCGGAAAGCGGCGTTGCGGAAAAAATTAGGTTTGGCGTGGATCCGGATGACTTCATCCAGTCCGAGGAAAACGGGCTTCAAGGCTTAATCCGCGAGCCGTTTGAGCGTCTTGCCGTATTTGAGGTTGGCCTTGGCCAGCGCGGACTTGAACTTCCTGAGCCGCTTCCTGTCGCGCACGGGCGAGACGATCAGGACCCTGCCGTCGGTGGTGATCTCCAGCGGAGTGTCCGGCGCGATCTGCAAAAGCTCCAACACGCCCTTGTCAATCACCAGGGCCATGCTGTTGCCCAGCCGGGCCAGTTTCTTGATCATGTCCGGTCCACCCGGTAAAACATTGTAATTACAATGTACCACCAAGGCGCGGGCTTGTCAAGCTTTTGGACGCGCCTGTGGCGGCCTTGGCCGTTCGCGGAGTTACCCGGTTCTGAACGGATTGCCGGATTCGATAGCCCGGCGCTTGATCCACGAAAAAACCACGAGAGTCTTTCGATAGCCCGGCGCTTATGGTCATCAACTAAATAATTTGACCGGTAGGCCAGGTTTTCGATAGCCCGGCGCTTCAGCGCCGGGGAGCCGGGGCCACCCCCCTCCTGCTTCGGCCCGCGCCCGGCGCGGGCCGAAGCAAAGGGGTTAGGCGGTCGCGGTTCCCGGCCATGAATGGCCGGGCTATCGAAATTGAATTTTAATCGCAATCCAAGCCATGAATGGCCGGGCTATCGAAATCAAATTTCAACCGCAGTCCAAGCCATGAATGGCCGGACTAATTAAATTCAGGACCGGCTCTGTCCGTCTAATTAGTTGATGACCGTAATGGCCGGACAAATGAAAAACAACCGGCCAAGTCGGCAAAGGCGCACTTCCCTCTTCCTTTGCGTCCTTTGACTTCGGCGAGCTCAGCCGAGCCGCGCCTTCGCGGTTAAGGCGGCTTTGGAAAAATCGCCGGAATTTTGCCTGCGCGGCCGGGGATTTGAAGGGGACTTTGGCTTTGAAAAGCGGCTGTTTTTAACTATACTAAGCCCTGGAGGGTGAGGACCGGAAACGATGGAGAAGTGTGAAAAACACTCGCATAGTGCGCGCGAGGCCCTGGCCGAACTGATCGAGCAATCCACCGGACAATCCGTTGCGAAATGCTACCAGTGCGCCAAGTGCTCGGCGGGATGCCCCCTGGCCGAGGATATGGATATTCCTCCCAGCCGGCTCCTCCACATGGTCCAGCTCGGCCTGCCGGAATTTGATGAAAAGGCCTTGAAATCATTGACCATTTGGCTCTGCCTGGCGTGCGAGACCTGTTCCGCGAGGTGTCCGAAGGAAGTTGAAATTCCCAAGATCATGGACTTTCTCCGCCAGGAATCGCTCCGCCGGGGACTGGCCCATGCCCAGGCCAAAAACATCATTTCCTTCCATCGCGCGTTCCTGGACTCCATCCAATATTTGGGCAGGCTTTTTGAGCCGGGAATGATCGCGGACTACAAGGCCCGCAACCCCCGGAGCGCCATGCAGGACGTGTTGACCGCTCCCAGGTTGTTTTTAAAAGGCAAGCTCAGCCCTTTCCCGCACGCGGTCAAGGACCGGAAACATATCGCGCGGATTTTTGAGCGGGCGGCCAAAAAGGAAAAGAGATGAAGTTCGGATACTATCCGGGCTGCAGCTTGTCAGGCACCGCGCGCGAGTTTGACGAGTCGCTCAAGGCTCTGGCGTCCGCGGTGGACTTGCAGCTTGAGGAAATCCCGGACTGGAACTGTTGCGGTTCCACCGCGGCGCATAACCTCAGCCACTTGCTTTCGCTGGCGCTCCCGGCCCGGGTGCTCGCGCTCGCTGAGCAGCACGGCCTGAACGAAATCCTGGCGCCCTGCTCGGCCTGCTACAGCCGGCTGATCAACGCCCGGCACCAGCTTATGGCCGATGAAGAGCTGCGCAAGGAAGTGAACGATCTGATCGAGATGAATTTCACGGGCTCGGCAAAAGTGCTGAACGTGCTGGAAGCCTTGTTCAAGGTGTTCGCGGACGAGAGCACGGTCAAGGTGGTTAAGCCGTTTGACCACAAGGTCGCGTGCTATTCCGGCTGTTTGCTGGTCAGGCCGGCCAAGGTCGTCAATTTCGACCGGCCCGAAGACCCGCAGGCCATGGACGACCTGATCAGAAAATTCGGAGCAACCCCCATAGACTGGCCGCACAAGGTCGAATGCTGCGGGGCCGGCCTGACCATGGCCCGAACCGACCTGGTCTGCAAGCTCTCGCAAAAAATAATCGAATCCGCGGAAAAACGCGGGGCCGAGGCCATTGTCGTGGCCTGCCCCATGTGCCACGCCAATTTGGACATGCGCCGGGCCGACATCGAAGCATTCGCCGGAAAAAAATATTCGATCCCGGTAATCTACATCACCCAGGCCATCGGCCTGGCAATGGGACTAGGCGAAAAACAACTCGGACTTAACCGCCACCTAGTGCCCGTGGTCTTCCCGGAAAAAACAAAGGCAGCCCCGGCCGCTCCCGAAGCGCAGCCCGCGCAAAAGGCGGAGGAGTGAGATGAGCCGCATCGGAGTGTTCATCTGCCACTGCGGGGAGAACATCGCCTCCACCGTGGACGTCGCCAAGGTCGCCGAGGCCGCCGCCAAAATGCCGGGAGTGGCGCACGCGGTTGACTACAAGTACATGTGCTCGGACCCGGGCCAGAGCCTGATCAAGGACGCGATCAAGGAAAAGAAGCTGACCGGGGTGGTGGTCGCGGCCTGCTCGCCCCATATGCACGAACCCACCTTCCGCAGCGCCGCGGCCGTGGCCGGGCTTAACCCCTTCCTCTGCGAAATGGCCAACATCCGAGAGCACTGCTCATGGGTCCACGAAAAATCCGAACTCACCACCGAAAAAGCCATCGAGCTCGTCCGGGTCATGGTCGAGAAGGTCAAGCGCAACAAGCCGCTGCACCCGATCAAGGTGCCGATCACCAAGACCGCGCTCGTGATCGGAGGCGGCATCGGAGGCATCCAGGCCGGACTCGACATCGCCAACGCCGGGCACAAAGTCATCTTGGTCGAAAAATCTCCTTCCATCGGCGGGCACATGGCCCAACTCTCGGAGACGTTCCCGACGCTGGACTGCTCCCAGTGCATCCTCACCCCGCGCATGGTGGAGGTCGCGCGCCATCCCAACATAACGCTTTACACCTATTCCGAGGTTGAGAGCATTTCCGGCTTCATCGGCAACTTCAAGGTGAAAATCCGGAAGAAGGCGCGCGGGGTGGACGAGAAGCTGTGCACCGGCTGCGGGGTGTGCGCGCAGAAGTGCCCGCGCAAGAAAGTCTTAAGCGAGTTCGACGCCGGGCTGGGACTGCGCACCGCGATCTACGTGCCGTTCCCCCAGGCCGTGCCCAACATGCCCGTGATCGACCGCAAAGAATGCACCTATTACATCAAGGGCAAGTGCAAGGTCTGCGAAAAGTTCTGCGAGAAGAAGGCCATCCGGCTGGACCAGCAGGACGAGATCATCGAAGCCGACGTTGGCGCAATCGTTGCCGCCACCGGGTTCGACGTCAAGGGCACGGATTTTTTCCCGGAATACGGATACGGAAAATACCAGGACGTGATCACCGGTCTCCAGTTCGAGCGCCTGGCCTCGGCCTCGGGTCCCACCCTGGGAGCGATCAAGCGGCCCTCGGACGGAAAGACGCCCGAGACCATTGTCTTCATCGCCTGCGCCGGCTCGCGCGACCCGGCCAAGGGCATTGAATACTGCTCCAAGATCTGCTGCATGTACACGGCCAAGCACGCCATGCTCTACAAGCACAAGAATCATGGCGGCAAGGCCTGCGTGTTCTACATGGACATCCGCGCGGGCGGCAAGATGTACGAGGAGTTCGTCCGCCGGGCGATTGAGGAAGACGGCGTGAATTACATCCGCGGCCGGGTGTCGCGGGTTTACGAAGAGGACGGCAAGTTGATTGTGAAAGGCGCGGACTCGCTTTTGGGCGGGCAGCCGATTGAGATCAAGGCGGACATGGTGGTGCTGGCAACCGCCATGGTCGCCAATGCCGACGCCGAAGAGCTGGCCCAAAAGCTCAAGGTAAGCTACGACGCTTATCACTTCCTCTCCGAGGCCCACCCCAAGCTCCGCCCGGTCGAGACCAACACCGCGGGAATATTCCTGGCCGGGGCGGTGCAGGCGCCCAAGGACATCCCCGAGACCGTGGCACAGGCCTCAGCAGCAGCGGCAAAGGTGTGCGGCCTGTTCTCGTCCGCGGAACTCTCCCGCGACCCGGTCATCGCCGTGGTCAACCGACTCCCGCCCCCGGTCTTCTCAACCTGCACCGGATGCTTCCTCTGCGAAAAAGCCTGCCCCTACCAGGCAATCGAGCGCGAGGAAATCCGCGACAAGAAGGGCAACCTGCTCAAGGTGGTGGCCAGGATCAACCCCGGACTGTGCCAGGGGTGCGGCACCTGCGTGGCGCTTTGCCGGGTGAAGGCGATTGACATCCAGGGCTTCACCAACGAACAGGTGCTGGCCGAGGTGCTGGCGCTATGAGCGCGCTGAATGAGAAACGGGGAACGAGAAACGTGTGGGGTCTGGCCTCAGCATCGCAGTCCGGTCTCCGGCGAAGAGGCCTGACCCCGTCAGAGAACGGAGAACCAGCGCTAAACGAGAAACGGGGAACGAGAAACGTGTGGGGTCTGGCCTCAGCATCGCAGTCCGGTCTCCGGAGAAGAGGCCTGACCCCGTCAGAGAACGGAGAACCAGCGCTAAACGAGAAACGGGGAACGAGAAACGTGTGGGGTCTGGCCTCAGCATCGCAGTCCGGTCTCCGGCGAAGAGGCCTGACCCCGGCAGAGAACGGAGAACCAGCGCTAAACGAGAAACGGGGAACGATAAACGTGTGGGGTCTGGCCTCAGCATCGCAGTCCGGTCTCCGGCGAAGAGGCCTGACCCCGTCAGAGAACGGAAAACCAGCGCTAAACGAGAAACGGGGAACGATAAACGTGTGGGGTCTGGCCTCAGCATCGCAGTCCGGTCTCCGGCGAAGAGGCCTGACCCCGTCAGCAGTCAATAAATGGCAGGCCGGAAACGGGAAAGACCGCAATGGCTGAATTTGAACCCAAAATTGTTGCTTTTGTGTGCAACTGGTGCACTTACGCCGGGGCGGACCTGACCGGCACCAGCAGGATCAAGTACGCGCCCAACGTGCGCATGATCCGGCTGCCCTGCACCGGCCGCATTGACTTCATGCTCCTGCTCAAGGCCTTTGACCAGGGCGCCGACGGCATCATCGTCTCCGGCTGCCACCCCGGGGACTGCCATTACACCGCGGGCAATTTCCACGCCCGGAGACGCTGGATCATCTTCCGGCAGTTGCTGGATTTCATCGGAATAGACGCCCGGCGCATCCACTTCGCGTGGATTTCCGCGGCGGAAGGCGCCAAGTTCGCCCAGTTCGTCAACAGCGTGACCGCGGAGATCAAAAAGCTGGGACCGTACCAGAGCTACCAGAAGGCGATCGGCGCGGGAATAGAATGATGGACGAGTTGAGAAAAAAAGCAAAGGAACTACTTCTGGCCGGCGCGGTCAAGGTCGTGATCGGCTACGGCAAGGGTTCGGGCAAAAAAGCCCGGCCGCTCTTCGCGCGCAGGCCCGAACAAGCCGACAAGCTCATCTTTGACGGCTCCTGCCAACAGAACCTGGCGGTCTATCTGACCAAGCCCGAGCTCAAGGCTTTGGGCAGGCCCGCAATCGTGGCCGCGCTCCCGGCCATGCGCGCCATCCTGCAACTGGCCATGGAGAACCAGGTGGCGGAAGGCCTGCTGGTCGTGATCGGCCTCAGCCCTGAGGGAAAGCTCATCGAGCTTCCGGACTTCAAGGCCATGGAGGACTACCTCGCCGGCGCGGCGCTGGAGCTTACTGCGGAGCAAAAAGCAAAGCTGGAAAAAATTGAGAAGATGAGCCCGGAAGAGCGCCGGCAATACTGGCAGGACCAGTTTGCGAAATGCATCAAGTGTTACGCCTGCCGCGCGGCCTGCCCGATGTGCTATTGCGCAAGCTGCCTGGTCGAGTGCAACCAGCCGCAGTGGGTGCCGGCGCCGTCGCATGCGATCGGAAACCTGCAGTGGCACGTCATCCGCGCCATGCACCTGGCCGGACGCTGCGTGGACTGCGGGGACTGCGAGAGGGCCTGCCCCGCGGGCATCCCGCTCTCGCTCTTGAACCAAAAGCTGGCCGCGGAGGTCTTTAAGAATTTCAAGGCCCGCGCCGGATTGAGCGCAAAACAGGAATATGCCTTGGGCGTGTTCAAGCCCGAGGATAAAGAGAACTTCATCAAATAACATGAGCCTAGATATAAAACTATTGAAGAAGGAATCGCTGGAGCAGTGGTTCGGAAAGATCAGTGCCTCGGGCCGGAGAATACTGGCGCCGGTGGAGCGGGGCGGGAAGGTCTTGTTTGAGGAAGTATCCTCGCCCGCGGAAATGGCCGGAGACTATATCCAGACCACGCTATCGGCCAAGTCCGCGGTGTTCCCGCGCTGCGAGGAGTTGTTCGGGTACGCGCTTGAAGGCAAGGAGGTCAAGCTGGAGGAGCGGAAGAAGGAGCCGCAGCCCACGGTTGTCTTCGGCTGCCGTCCGTGCGACGCCGCCAGTTTCGCCATATTGAATTCGGTCTTCTCCTGGGACTGCCCGGACGAACTGTTCAAGCAGCGGCTGGACAAGACCGCGGTGGTATCGATCAGCTGCAAAAAATCGGACCAATACTGCTTCTGCGCCTCGGTCGGGGGCGGGCCCGGAGACACCAAAGGCTCGGACGTGCTGCTCACCGAACTCGGGAGCGGGGACTACCTCGCGGAAGTCATCACGGACAAGGGCAAGAAACTGGTCGCGCTGGCGCCCGAGCTTTTCGGAGCGGCGCCCGCGGAGGACAAGGCCAAGAACCTGGCCAAGGTTCCCAAGGAATTTGACTTGAAAGCGCTGAGCGAAAAGCTCGGCAGACTTTTTGACAATAACGAGTTCTGGCTTGAGCAGTCGCTTGGCTGCCTGGGCTGCGGCGCGTGCGCGTTCGCGTGTCCGGCCTGCGTCTGCTTTGACCTCCAGGACGAGGGGAACAAGAAGGGCGGCAGGCGCCTGCGCTGCTGGGACTCCTGCGGCTTCGCGCTCTTCACCCTCCACGCCTCGGGGCATAACCCGCGGCCGGCGCAGTCCCAGAGGTGGCGCCAGCGCGTGATGCACAAGTTCGGATACCTCCCGGACCGGCTCAACTACCTGGGATGCGTGGGCTGCGGCAGGTGCTCGCGGCTCTGCCCCGCGGACATGAATTTGCTCGAACACTTGAAAGAAATAATGAATCGGGACTAAAGTCCCTCGCACATTGAACGGGAAACGAGAAACTAGGAACGGGAAACGGTTATGGAAAACATATACAAGCCATATCTGATGCGGATCGAGAAGGTCACGGAGGAAGCGCCGGGCGTGCTCACCTTCAAACTGGTGTTCGTCGATGAGAACGAAGGCAGGCAGTTTGAATTCAAGGCCGGCCAGTTCGGGCTTTACTCCGTGTTCGGCGAGGGCGAGAGCACCTTCTGCATCGCCTCGTCCCCCACCCGCAAAGGCTTCATCGAATGCACCTTCCGCCAGATCGGGCGGGTGACATCCGCGCTGGCCCGCTGCGAAGAGGGCGACACCATCGGCTTCCGCGGACCGTACGGGAATGTTTTCCCGATTGAGGACTGGAAAGGCAAAAACCTCTTGTTCATCGCCGGCGGCATCGCCCTGCCTCCCTTGCGCTGCGTGATCTGGAACGCGCTGGACACCCGCGAGAATTTCAAGGACGTAACCATCATCTACGGCGCGCGCGCGGTCGCGGACCTGGTCTATAAGCGCGAACTCGAGGAATGGGGCAAGCGGCCGGACCTGAAGCTCATCACCACGGTCGACCCCGGAGGCGAGACCCCGGACTGGAAGGGACAGGTCGGGTTCGTGCCAACGGTCCTGGAAAAGGCCGCGCCCGCGTCCGAGAACACCATCGCGCTGGTCTGCGGGCCGCCGATCATGATCAAGCTCACCCTCCCGGTGCTCGCCAAGCTCGGGTTCACCCCCGAGAACATCTTCTCCACCCTCGAGAACCGGATGAAGTGCGGGATCGGCAAATGCGGCAGGTGCAACGTGGGCAAGCTGTTCGTCTGCAAGGACGGCCCGGTCTTCACCCTCGCCCAGCTCAACTCCATGCCCCCGGAATACTAAGCCGCTAAACGGGAAACGCTAAACGCTAAACGAGAAGAGCTAAACGGGAAACGCCGGCTTATTTCTTCCCGTCTGCGCTTTGGGCCTTCAAGTACTGAATGTGTTTGCTCAGCATTCTTGTAAAGATGGTCGCATTGGTCATACGGGTTTTCAAAGGTTTTTTCCGGCAGGTAGCCCAAATCACTGGCAAGGTAAAGGTGCGAACGTAATTCGCCGGATGACGCTTTGGCAATATAGAGAAACTGAATAAATTCCTTGACGCTGTTCCGCTCAAAGCCTTCAGCGATATTTGCCGGAATTGAAATTGCCGCTCGCCGCATTTGATCCGCAAGCGCAAAATCCCTTCTAAACCGGTTGTCCTGAGTCAGCAAATATATCGCTTTGGCTGTCTCCCTGGCTTTTTGCCGGCTTTTCAGATCTTCAAACTTCCGCTCTTGCATGGCTCCCTCCCTTTTGTTCCGCGCAGCCCGCCCCACGAACAGCATGATTTCCGGATGAAGATATCTTACCACGGTTTCACATAGATTGGACTTCTACGTTTAGCGTTTGGCGTTTAGCGTTCCGGGGACTCGCCAAATTGTTGGCCTGAAGCCGCGGTGCTATAATCAAGCGGAAATGAAGCTTCGCTTCTTCAGTCTCCGGGCCGCGGATCTCATAATCCTGGCCCTGGGCGTCCTGCTTTCCTTCCCGGTCTACTTCTTATTTGCGAATCAATTCCGCTCCGCGGCCTGGGCGGCCGGATTCCTGACCGCCGGCCCGATCCTGTTTTTCCTCTTAAACCGCGCCACTGAGCTATTCATTGGTTTGATCGCCCGCAAGCCCGGCGCCAATTATCGACGCCGCGCTCTGGTCGTTTGCTGCTCCCTGCTTCTAATTTATTCGATCTATCCCCTTTGTCTCCTCCAATGGATGGCACTGGTGAAATTCCTCTGGACGCTTGCCCTCTTTTTTGCCGCGCTCTACGCCGCGCTCGTTGTTTTCGCCGGACTGGCCGCCAGATATGGGATCAGGCTGTGGCTGCCGGTTATGGCCGCGGTGATGCTGGCTTCGGCCGGCGCGGCATATTTTTTCTTGCGTGAAAAAGCCGAGATAACCCCGGTCCAGACCGCCGGCTTCAAACCCGGCAAGAACCTGGAGGGAACGTTTCGAATTGAGACGCGCGGGATATCTCGTCCGGGCACGCCCCTTTCCCCGGATGCGCCGCTGAATATGCCGGTTACCGTTGCCGAGAACGCCCGCCTGGAATTTGAGCTGGGAATACTCAAGCCCATGCATGTCCCGGGCCTGAGGCTGCAAGTCCTGGCAACCGGGGATCAGGCCTTGCAGTCGATCCTTTTCCAGAGCGAGTTCAAACCCGGCCAGGTCGGATGGACACGGCACAAAGTCGGACTTGAAGCTTTGGCCGGGATGAACACAACGCTCCAGTTCCGTATCCTCACCGGCAGCCCCGGGGCAAAGAAGAAACTGAAGAACGCCATCTTTATCTCCAACCCGGTCGTCTCCGCGGACAAGCCCGAAAGGCCAAACGTCATCCTGCTCGTGTTCGACGCCATGCGCGCCGACGCCCTCGGCTGCTACGGCTCGCAAGCCGGCCGCACTCCCCAAATAGACCAGCTTGCCGGCCAGGGAGTTAAATTTGAGCACGCGCTAAGCGCGTCCGCGTGGACCATACCATCCATCGCCTCGCTCCTGACCTCGCGACTACCCAGTCAGAACCACGTTCTGCCAATGGCCGACCCTCGGTACCAAACTTTGCCCCAATTGCTCAGCCGCGAAGGCATCCGCACCGGAGCCGTGATCGGAAACCCTGTCTTCATCCTCCCGTTCAAATTCGATAAGGGATTCCAGAACTATCAAATGCTTTCCTACTCGCAGATCGCCTGGCGAAATCCCGAGCACGCCGTTGACCAGGCCCTCAAATGGATCGACCAGAACCGCGATACCAGGTTTTTCCTGTACCTCCACGTCTTTGACCCCCATGATCCCTATTTGGCGCCTCCGCCTTACTACCCAAAACCCGCGCCCCGGGAATCAGCCGCAACCATAATTGAAACCATCCGCCTGTTCGCGGTGGTGCCTTATATCTATCGCCTGGATAACAACTCGCCCCGGCGCCTCTCGCCCCGGGAAATCGCCCAACTGCGCGGCCGTTACCTGGCCGAGGTTGAATATGCCGGCGCCCAGGCCGGCCGGCTCAAGCAGGAACTGAAAGAGAGGGGACTTTGGAAAAACACCGTGCTCATCATCACCTCTGATCACGGGGAGACTTTCCAGGAACACGGATATATCCATCATGGACAAAATGTGTATATCGAGCAACTGCACGTGCCCCTGATCTTCACCGGCGGTCCGTTCGAAAATGCCCGAATCTCCATCCCGGAGCCCGTGTCCCTCATGGACATTTTCCCCACGGTCCTGGAAATCATGGGAATGGAAATACCAAGCGGAGCCATCGGCCGCTCGCTGGTTCCCGCGCTGCGCGGTGACGGAATTGAGGACCAGCCGGTCTTTTCCGAACTGGCGGTGCTGCCTGACCGATTTTTCGTGAGCATGCTCAAGGATGATTTCCATTTCATCCGGACCGAACAATATAAGCCCCGGCAGCAAACCCGCCTGGAACTCTATGATTGGAGCCGCGACCCCGGCGAAAACGACGACCTGGCCCGCTCCAATCCCCGGGAAGCCGAGCAACGCAACGCCGAGATGCGAAGCCTGTTAAATGCCATTCCCGACCGGGCGCCTCAGTCCAGCTTCGGCGATTTCGAAAAAGCTGTCACCGACCGGCTGCGCTCCCTGGGATACCTCAAATAATCAGATCGGGGCAACGCTTCAGAATTCAGATCCGCGCGCTGGATTTCCCTCGGGGAAATGCTCATATATAATTATGGTATTGATCATGTCTTCCCGGGCGAAAACCAAAAGCATTAAAAAACGCGTGTTGCGCCGGCTCATGCTCACGGTCGGCCCGTTCCTGGGCTGGGCCATCACCTATTTCATCGGCCGGACCAGCCGCTGGAAAATAATCAACGCCGAAAAACAACTCGCGATGTTCCACCGCGGCGACCCCTACATCGTGGCCTTCTGGCACAGCCGCACCCTGCTCCTGCCCTTTGTGTTCATGATCGAGGGCGGCAAAAACGTGATCGCCATGGTCAGCTCCAGCGATGACGGCGTCTTCACCTCCCGCATCCTGCGCCATTTCGGCATCCGGTGCGCGCCCGGCTCTTCCACCCGGGGCGGCAAGCAAGCCCTGGCCGAGATGCTGAAGTCCCACAAGCGCGAACACACCGCGCTGGCGATCACCCCGGACGGTCCGCGCGGCCCGGCCGAGGTCTGCAAGCCCGGCGCCATACTCCTTTCCAGGGAAACCGGCCTTCCCATTTTCGTGCTCACCTTCCACGCGAAAAAGGTCACCCGGTTCAAAAGCTGGGACAGGTTTGTGCTCGTCTGGCCGTTCAACGAAATCTACGTCACCTGCGGCGAGGCAATCGTGGCGCCGCCCGACGCCAACGAGGCGCAAATGGAGTCCTGCCGGCAGACGCTCGAAAATGAGATGCGGCGCCTGACCAGGTTCACCGAGGACCTGGCCGAGGGCAAAGACGTGGGAGCCTATAGTTATTTCTGGTCGCGGGTGAGTTGGCTCACCAACAAGACGGTCTGGACCAAAGCCGACGGCTCCCCCTTTTCCGAAAAGGAAATGCTCAGGAAATACTATCCCCGGGATTTTGAGGACCAGCCCGTTCCCCCTCAAAGCTCGCCCGGCGATTAAACCCTGGACCCAATCCCGCAAACCGTTAAAGCATTAAGGCAAGGTCTGACCCCATCATTGGACAAGGGTCAGTTCATACCTCTGCGGCGGAGACCCGCCCACGGGCCCGAACCCGCCTTCAAAGCATACCAGCGGGTGGGGCGCGGCTTTCTCCATCCAGAAGATGTATTCGGGCACGAACTGCTTGATGAACGCTGAAGTCCAGGCCCAGCGGCCCAGGATGGACTTGTAATCCGGCTCCAGCTTCACCCGCACGCAATCGATGCTGCCGGCCGGCACCTTCACTTTTTCCTCGGCCTCGGCCACCACCCACATGTGCCATGGCCGCGAGTCCTCGTTCAGCAGCAGGCTGATGTCAAAACGGTCCCCCACTTTAACGCCCTTGGACATGATCATGGCGATGATGGTGTACATATGGCAGGTGTTCTCCGGGAAGTCGAACATGGGATCGATGTAGTCGGTATATGATTCCTTTACCACCTTTCCCGAACGGCTCACCACCTTCTTGTCAATCCGGAAGAGACCCATGCTCTCCGGGCTCATGTAGAACCGCCAAATGATCTTGTCCCCATGGACGGTTTTGTCTTCCTTGTCCAGGTAGTACACCGGCTTGTTCTTGTAGCTGGACGGATAAAGATGGGAGGCAAACGAGCTCAAGTCCTCGGTGTCCGAGCTGATCTTCATGGCGCCTTCCTTTTTCTTCTCCAGCTCAACCACCCGGTAATGCCGCCAGCCGCCGTCCGGCAGCTTGACCTGCGGCCAGGCCGGGAACGAAGCGAAAAATACCAATGCCGTGATAAAGAAGCCAGCCATTCTCAAAGCCTTCATTGCTTGCCTCCTTTCCCGCAAGGCTCAGGCCTCGCACAAGGGATCAAACCCCCTCGCCGATATTTGAATTCGAAGTCGGGTTCTCACTCCATGAGACCTGAATCCCGCAAAACGTTAAAGCATTAAAGCAAGGTCTGACCCCAATTAAACCATCAGCGGCATGAGCTGGAAGAGCAGGCTCATGTCGCCGTCGATCTTGATCTTCCCGGCCATGAATGCGTCCTGGGGATTGACCGTGCCCGCGTTCATGCCCTCGGCAAGCTCCCGGCCCATGGTCACTTCCACGTCCGGCGCGCTCTTGAGCGGCCCGCCGAACTTGATGTCAACTATGAAGTCCTCGGCGCCCGTGCCGGTCAGATGATAGCGCAGCATGCCGTTGACCATGCGCAGGCTGGCCAGGGTGCTTTTGATCATGCCCGGTACTTTGGAAACGTCCGGCGCTTTTCCGGAACGCGCCCGGGGCTGGCCGAATTTGATCTCCCCGGTCACCGCGGCCAGGAAAGCCTTGACCGAAAGAATAAGCGTGATCACCGCGTCATCCTTCAAGCCCTCCGCCACCTCCAGGCCGTTCATGCTCGCAGTGCAACTCCAGTCCCCGCCCGAGTCGCCGGTCACCCGCACCGCCAGAGTCGCGGAGACGTCCCCCAGAAAACTCATCAGCGGCTTGAACGGCTCAACCTGTTGCGGCAGCCATTCCTTGAAAAACCTCGAAGGCGTAATGTCCTTCGGCGCAATCGGAATCGTTGACAGTCCCATTTTCCCCTCCTTCTAAATTTTCTTGTTGCTCGCAAACAGCGAGTTTATTTCCCTGAGCCCGGGCCGGAGCGAAACCAGCCCGATCAGTCCCCGAGCCGCGGAGCGCGCGAACGGGAAAAACAAGGTCATGGCCTTGACCGCGTCGGGCTCGCCGTAGTCCTTGAAGAAGAGCATCCAGGCCAGGGTGGCTGAGCCGAAGCCTCCGAGCGCGATCGGCAAGTCCATCACCAGGAGCATGAGCGCGCCCACGGTCATAAACGTAACAAACGGCACCCGGATGTCAAACGCAAAGGCCACAAAATACAAGCCCAGCACGGTGAAAAGATAGGGCGGGATGGTGAGTCCCCAGGTGGCGAACCATTGCTTTTTGGTCGCCACCCGGAACGCGGTCCAGAACTCGCTGTTCCGGTCACGCACCACCAGCCGGGACAGGCCGGCGTGACGCCCGTGGTGCCAGGTCATCCAGCCGTTGATCAGATAGAGCACGCCGAAGATGAGGAATCCCCACCAGACGTATATGGCCTTGCCCGCCCTCTGGGCCAGGCCGAGGTAGTGCATGGCAATGGTCCCGGGGATCAGGATCACGGCAAAGCCCCAGAGCATCAGCCCGAGGCGGAAGAGCAGGATGCCCGCGAACTTGCGCCAGGAAATGCCGGCCTTGCGCTGGGTGTAAAGCAAAAGGCCCCCTCCGCCCAGAGCGGTGTTGACGAACATGAGGATGTAGACCATGCCGCTCACCCAGAAATATTCCCGGAACGGGAAAGGCCCGTGGAACCAGTTGATGTGGTATTTCTGGGTGGCGGTCATGAACCACCAATAGACCAGTTGGGGCGCCAGCACGGCCAGCGCCGCCAGCCAAAGGTTGGATTGCAGAGCCGCGGCTCTGAGCTTGCCCCAGTCCTGGCCGTGGAAGTAGTAGTAGAGGATCAGCGCGCTGCCCAGCACCGGCGCCAGCTGCTTCAGCCAGGCAGGAAACCTGAAAAATTCGGGCCCGTTTTGCTTGCCGCCCCGGGATTCCATGAAAAAGCCTTTCCTCGATGCCGACCGACAATATAAATACGCCCGTTGCGTGATTTTATTTGGCGCCGGTCTCCGGAATCACGGACCAATCAGTTCCCGGCGCAGGGATTCACAAAGATTCCGGACCTTTTCCAAAGGCAGGTCGTTCCAGCTGCAGGCCTGGATGGTGATTGAGTCCCGGAAACCGGTGACCACGAAAACCGGGGTGACCAGCCGCTTGATGCACGGCCCGATCACGCACGCGGAGCGGACCGCCTCGCCGTAGGGCTCCAGGTATTCATCCATCGGGCCGATGTTGGTCATGAGGGTTGCGCGGCGCATTACCTGATTGAAGTAGCGGGCGAGGAAAGTTGCGCCGCGGCGGACGATGCCATGGGGCAGCAGCCCGTAGGTGAATAGCTGGAACAAAATCAATTGCAGCCCCGGGATGCGGCTCTTGATCTCGCCGGTCTTGCCGGCCACGAGCCTTGCGGTTTTTTCAAATCCGCCCAAACTAGTCCTGCGCAGGGTAAGAATGTTCCCGCCCGAAAGGTTCCCCACCACGGGGTCCTTGCTCGGCAGGTATTTGCGGAGGTTCGCGGTGAACAGCATGCAGATGATCCTGCGCCGGGTGGTGTGTTGAGAAAGCTCGGCCATCGCGGCCAAAACAGCGTCATTGACCGTGCAGTTCAGTCTGCGGCAGCGGTCCTTGAGCCGCAAATAATCCGCTCCCGCGATCACAACCGGGTGATACTGCTCGCGCAATTCCATGCCCGGCGTGACCGCCGGCAGTTCCTCCGGAGGGATCAAAGGGATGATCGCGGGACGCAAAAACTCGCCCAGGCTCTCCAGCAAAAGAGCCGGGACGTCCTTCAGCCGGACCGCTCTCAGCACCTGCCACATGCCGCGGTTGTTGGGCAGCGGGCCGGATGCTTGCTTGAGCCCGAACAGAAAATTACCCAGCTCCCGGGTGACGGTCAGGGCGCCGGCGCCGTCCGCGGCCAGGTGCAGCATTTTGAGGATCAGCCTTGAGGATTCGCCGCTGGTCAGGAGCCTTGCCCGCCAGGGCGGGCCTGATTCCGCGTCCATGGGCTCGTGAATGAATTCCGCGGTGGCGTCTTCGATGGAAACCGTCTCGGCCAGGGAAATGATTGCAGACGCCGAGAATTTTTCCACCGGCAGCCAATGGTCAAACAAGAAGCCGGGAACGTATCTGCATTTCAAGATGGGGAAAGTCTCGCAGAGGGCCGCGGCTGCGTTCTGGAGTTGGGCCAGGCTGAATTTTCGGTTGAGGTCGATTACCACGTTCAGCCACTGGTGGCCGAAGCTCTGTTCCAGACCAAAGAACCCGGCGTCAAAAAATACCGCGCGCATCTATTGACCGTCCTTTCCCGCAATCATTGTTGACAAATTTTTAAGAGGCGTCAAATCCTTGTCTTTCCCCGGCCAGCCCGGCCCCGGCAATTCCAGATTTCGGCCCGGGTCGGGGACGCTTGCCAATTGCGGAGAAATATGGCAGAAGTATTAGGGCGGGCTGAATGAGCGGAGAGAGATGATGAAAGGGCTTGAAATATTTGCGCGCTCTCTGATACTTTCCGGGGTTGATTTCTGCGTGCTGGCCCAGGAGCGCGGCCTGGAGGATGTTTCCCGGGCCTTTGCCGGGCAAGGCATCGAGACTCTGGTCCCGGTCAGCGAGACCGCGGCAATGATGATCGCGGACGGCTACGCGCGCGCCGGCCGCAGACCCGGCGTGGTGGTCAGCCGGGGAGAAATTGCCAAGCTGATCACCGGGACCACCAGCGCCTGGGCGGACAAAACTCCGCTGCTCCTGTTCTCAATCGTCCCGGAATTCGGGGACCAGTCTCCCGCGTTCGACCGAAGAAAGGTTGAATTCAAGGAAGTTTTCAAGCCCATCACCCGGTTCCAGGCGCGGGTCAGCCGGGCTCAAGATATCCCTGAACTTCTGGTTCGCTCTTTCCGGGAAGCGGTGTCGTTGCGCGGCGGGCCGGTGTTTCTGGAAATCGAGGCTTCCGCTTTGGAGGAAGAATCTCAATTCGGCGAGAGCGATTTCGAGCGGATCGCGGAGATGCTCAAGCGTGCGCCGGATTTGGCCCGGCCCTGCGCGGCGCCGGAGCAGATTGAACAGGCTCTTGCCCTGCTCGGCTCTGCTTCGCGGCCGCTGATTTTTTCCGGGGGAGGCGTTTTCCGGAGCGGCGCTGCTGAAGAGCTTAACCGTCTGGCCGAGCTCCTGCGCATACCGATCATCAGTTCCATGGGGGGCATGGGTTCGGCCTTTGCATCCAACCCCTGCTACGTAGGGCCGCCCAGCTACCTGGCCGGAGAGGCTTTCCACGCGGCCATCAAATATGCGGACGTGGTGCTGGCCGCGGGCTGCGTCTTTTCCGGCCTGGACGGGTTCGGCCTGCCCCCGCTCTGGTCCAAGTCCATCCGTTTCATCCAGGTCAATATCGACCCCGAACACATCGGCTTCAACCCCAGGGCCGAGCTCGCCATCCTGGGCGACCTCCGGCTGGTCATATCTCAAATGCTTGACCGCGCCAAGGGCTGCGTTGCGCCCGCGTCTCGGGAAAAATGGGTGGCCAAACTCAGGCGGCTGAACCAGGAACACCGTCAGAGAATAATAAATGAAGCCGGCCGCAACTGGAAAAAAATCCACCCCGCGAGCCTGGTGCTGGAACTGAGCAAGTTCACCACCGAGATCAAAGACTATTACGTGGTTTTGGACGGAGGCAACACCTGCCTTTGGGCGGGAATGCTGGTGGACCTGCCCGGGCCGGGGAGGGGATTTTTCCCGACCGGGATGGGAACGCTCGGGAGCGGCCTGCCCATGGCCATGGGCGTGAAGAGAGTCGCCGGGGACGCCAAGGTGCTTTTGCTCAGCGGCGACGGCTCTTTCCTGTATAACGTCCAGGAATTTGAAACCCTGCGGAAATACAAGATACCGCTCGTGACCATTATTTTCAACGATTCGGCCTGGAACATGATTCGCGCCGGGCAGATGAGTTCCTACGGCGAAGTTTACGGCACCGACCTGCCGGAGAGCGACTACGCGGCCGTGGCAAGAAGCTTCGGCTGTTTCGGGGTGAAGGTTCGGAAAAAGGAAGAGATCGCGGGTGCGATCCGCGAGGCGCTGGCTTCAAAGGCGCCGGCGGTGGTCGATGTTGACATTGACGTTGACAGCATACCGGATTCGCTGATCAGCTTCGCTCTGGTGGAGTTTGAAGGCGCGCCCCTGAGCATGAAGGGGACCTTGAAGTCGATTCTGTCGGGCAGGCAGAAGCTGGACGTCAGGCTCTGGAACCAGGTCAAATACATTTTCAAGAATTTCAGGTGAACAGGATGGCCTCTTTAAACGGCAGCGAACTTCTAATCAAGGTCCTGGAGGCGCAGGCCGCGGGGAAAATCTTCTCCATACCCGGCGGCCAGCTCATTGCCGCGTATGAGGCGGTCCGGAAAAGCGAAAAGCTGGAGCTGATCGTCCCGCGCCAGGAAGGCGCAAGCGCGCTCATGGCCTGCGGATACAGCCTTGCCAAAGGGGACCCCGGCGTGGTGATCTCCACCGTGGGCGCGGGCGTGGTTTACGAACTGGCCGGCCTGGTCTATGCCTTTGAGGAAAGAGTTCCTCTGATTTCCATAGCTCCCCAGGTGCAGAGCTGGCGGATCAAGCCGATCCAGGAAAACCTTCAGGCCATTGACCAGGATGAGCTTTACGCTCCGCTGACCAAATTTCATTCCATTATTTATCATTATGACCGCATCCCGCAGGTGATGAACCGGGCGTGCCGGGTGGCGATGGCGGCTGAGCCGGGTCCGGTCCACGTTGATCTTCCGCTGGACGTGCTCTTTCAGGCGAAGTCCATGAAGACTTCCCGGCTGGAAGCTTTGATCTCCAAAGGCGGGAACGCCAAGATTGACGGAAACCAGGCGCCGGACCCGGCTGAGATGGACAAAGCAACCCGGCTGATCACCCGGGCAAACCGGCCAATGGCCTTGCTCGGAAGGATGCTGACCAGAGGAAAATGTTCGGGACCGCTGGCCGCTTTTCTGGAAAAGGCCGGGATACCAGCGCTCAGCTCCACTCCCGGATTTTCCGCGCTCCCGCCAAACAATAAACTGTTCCTCGGAACCACCGACCTCTACGACAACGAAGACAGCCGGGCGCTGATCAGCCAGGCCGACCTTTTGCTCTACCTGGAGCCGGACGAAGAGGTAATAAGTTTTGTCAAGAAGATTCCGCGCCTCCCGGCCGCGGTTCAGCTCTCAAGCTATGCGCCGCTGCTCCACAGTTTCGCGCCGGTCTCATCGGCCCTGTCCGGAACCCCGGGACTGGTCCTGGAGCTCCTGCAAAAAGGTTTGCAGCCCAAACAGGAGTCCGGCAAGGACAACTGGCTGGAACAACTTTCCCGCGAAAAGCTGCGCGTTTTCCAGGCCGCGGAATCCAATGCCGGGCCGGGCCGGCAAAGCCTGCGGCATAGTTTTGAAATGATCAACCGTGTTGCCGGAGCGCCGGACTGCGTGGTCTGCGAAGGCGCGGAACCTGTCGCCGCGGCAAAACTCTATCTGGATAAGTGCCGCGCCGGCCGGGTGATCCTAATTCCCGAAAGCCTGCCGGCCGGAGCAGGATTCCCCCTCGCGCTCGGAATAAAAGCCGGAGCAGAAGCCGCAAAGGTTTTCCTCTTAACCGACCGCGGAAATTTCAAATACCACTGCCGCGAACTCCAGACCCAGGCAAGGTACCGGATGGGCATCTGCTCCCTGGTCTTTCCCGAGCAAGAGCCTTTGGCAAAAACCGAGCCGGACCTGGCCGCTCTTGCCCTGAGCCTGGGCGTGAAAGGTTTGCCGGTCCGGGAACCGGTTGAAGAAATCAGCGAGAAACTGCTGAGCGAATCCGCGGAAGCCCATTCCGGCGCGCTTTTGGAAATCCGCGGGTTCTAGCAGTTGCGCCCGTGGGGTCAGGCCTCAATGCGAGGGGGTCAGACCTCAACAACGGCGCTCGGACTTCGAAGTTGAGGTCTGACCCCATGAATTTGAGGCCTGACCCCATAAAACGCGAAAGGTAGTGAAATGGCAAATTTCCAAAACCAGACGGCAATCGTCACCGGCGCGGGTTCGGGCATCGGCAGGGAACTGGCCAGGCAACTGGCGCGCTTGGGGGCAAGGCTCGCGATCACCGACTTGTTCCAGGACCGGGTGGACGCTCTGGTCAAGGAATTGACCGGCCCGGGCGCAGAGGCCAAAGCCTATGCGGTTGACCACGCGCAACTTTCAAAAGTGGAAAAGTTTTTCCGGGATTTTTCCTCCGATTTCAGGCAAGTTGACGTCCTCTGCCTGAACGCCGGGGTGGGCATGGGAGCAAGGATTGAGCAATACAAGATTGAGGACTGGGAGTGGATATTGAAGAACAACCTCTGGAGCGTGATTTACATGCTCCAGTTGTTCCTGCCTGGAATGATCGAGCAAAAGCAAGGCAAAATCCTGATCACGGCCAGCGGCGCGGGGCTGATCGGCATTCCCGGGGTGGCGCCTTATTGCGCCAGCAAATTTGCCCTGGTCGGACTGGGGGAATCCCTGCGCGCCGAGCTTAAAAAATACAACATCAACGTGAGCGTACTCTGCCCGGGGATCATCAACACCAACATCGTCCGCGACGGGAGGATTTACATTCAAGATCAATCCGGGGAAAGCGTCAAGGGCAAGGTTGCGGAATTTTACTCAAGGTTCGGGGCGAGGCCTGAGGAAGTTGCGCGAGACGGCATCCGGGCGCTCTCCCGGGACCGGGGCATTCAGCCGTCGCCTTTGCACATGTGGCCGGTGTGGCTGCTCAAGCGGGTTTCGCCCGGGCTTTACCAGTCGATCGCGCGCCTGGTCTGGGAAAAGGGATGGCTGGTCTGAGGCACGGGCAAGGAAGGTGCGGAAATGTTTTTGGATGAACTGACGGGCTCCGGCAATTTTGTCCGGGACGCGGCCAACTTGGCCCAAGCGTTCCGGGAAAAACACGGCCTGCCCGGCGTTCACCAGCTCGGCCTGGTGGTGCAGGACGTGGAAGCCACGGCCGGGACGTTGGAGGCAAAAGGCATAGGTCCTTTTTTCATCGCCGCGGGAAAGCCGGTGCTATGGCGGGAACTGGGCGAGGACCGGCGTTTTTCCGGCAGGCTGGCCATGGCTTTTCATCAGGGGTTTGAGTTGGAGCTTCTGGAGCCGGGCGCAGGCTCGGATTTCTACCGGCAAAGCCTGGGCCCCGAAAGGAGCATAGTGGTCCAGCATTTGGGCCTGCTCGTGCCAAAGGTCGATGAATGGGCGGAAAAACTTTCAATCCGGGGATATCCGGTCCGGGTGCGCGGCAAAATCAAGTCCGGGCCGCTGGCCATCGATTTCGCCTACATGGACACCGCCTCCGACGCGGGATTGATCATCGAGTTCATCTCCTGGCGGATCATGGGACTGCCGTTCAGGCCGCGGGCCGGCATCATCAATGCCCTGGCAAGACTGGAAAAATTGTCCGGCAAAAGGAGCTGGTCGCTCTAAAAGGGTGCCCACGTGCCCCCTGGCAGGTGAACTGCAAACAAAAATCTAAGTCCATAACTCAAAACTCAAGGTCTGACCCCAGAATTTTTGACCCCAGAATTTTATTATCAATTCGGAGTCATAGCGGTAGTTGCTCAGGGCTTGCATTTTCGGAGGGCGGACACAGCGCGCATTGCCGGTAAAGTGTAATGTGACGCTCCGACCCCAATGACTCAGACAATCGGCCTTGTCATCTCCAGGTCAAAGTAAGGTGTGATCCCGCATCCCTTCATGTATTGCAGGAACTTGATTGGCTCCAGACATCCCTCGGGTCCGTATATTCCTCCCTGCGAGTTGAAGTTCTCTCTGCGGCCGAGCATGAGCGTGCCGATGGCCAGCGAGAGGCCCGTGGCTTCCCGCATCTGGCCTATGCCGCAGCCCATCTCATGGACTTCCTTGCCGTCCTTCTCGCCCCAGGCATCGATCCGGACCGCGCCTTGTTCCGGCTCTTTGGCCTTGCCGATCCCCTCCAGCCGTTCGAAGATTTTCGCAAGAAAATCGCGGCGGCGCTTCGTGTTGAACAGTCCCATCCTGGCCGGAAGCACCAGCAGGCCGGAGCCCGCGCCAAAGCCCATGAAGAAATTGACTTCCTCCATCCCCGGGAAAAACAGCGGCACGGTGACCGGCTCGCTGTGTCCCATGTTCCAGAGCCGGGCCTTGCCAAAGCGCGGGAATTCGACCACCCGCTCTTCCGAGCAGGCCGGGACCATGACCCGCTTTCCGCCCCGCCAGACCGGAATCTTTCCGCTCATGATAAACAGGGTGTGGCCGATCACAGCCGGACCGCCGCCCGCGTTCAAGGGCATGTAAACATAAATGTCCGCGCGCCGTATTTTATCCATGCTCCGGGCAAAGAACAGGACCGCGAGGTTGGAAATTCCCGGGCTGGTGCCCAGGCCGATTATGGCGGTGACCCCTTTTTGCCGGGCCTGGTCCGAATGGAGGGTGATGGCCTGGTCCGCGGCCAGCCAGTCGTCGCAGATGCTGGTGTAATTAACCCCCGCTTCAATCGCCGCGGCCACCAGCTTGGATTCGAACAGGTAGAAGGGCCCGAGCGCGGAAGCCGCAACGTCGTAACCGCGCATGGCGTCAACCAGTTGTTGGTGGTTGTCCGCGTCAATGCGCTTGAATTCAACCCTGGCCTTTTTTCCGGCAAGCCCGCCTGCAAGCCGGGCCGCGGACTCCTGGTTTTTGTCCGCGATGGTGACCAGCTCAACCCCTTCAGAAACCGCAAGCGCTTCCACCGCCCGGCTGCCCATGTCGCCCGCGCCGCCAAGCACCATGATTTTCATCTCGCGTCCTCCTCTGTTAGGCGAGCTTCCGGCCCGCGTATTTCTGCGAGGGAGTTATTCTTTCTTCCAGGTCCCGTTGGATTCGATCCGCTTGCGCACGTTGTCGGCCACCGCGGGCAGGTCTTTCTTCTGCATGTATTCCTGGACAACGGCCGGCATGGCGATGCCGGTGCTCAACCTGGTCACGCCGTAGATGAAGAGTGTTTTTTGCGGCTCGACTTTTTCAAAGAGGAAGAACCCTGCGGAGTCCTTGATGTCGTGCGGCTTGGACTGGTCAATGGCGAAATCGATCCTGTGGTTCTTGGCGTCGATCCGATACTGGTTGACGTAGGCAATGGTCACCCAATAGAACTTGAATTTTTTCTGGACGAGGGCGAACCCGGGCTTCGAGTCCAGGACCGCGGACACGGTTTTGCGGGGGAAATATTCGGCCTGCTTGTCGAACTGAGTGAAGATCTCCCAGGCCTTTTCCGGAGTCGCGTTGACCAGCACCATGGACTGGCCGTACCCGCTGAGCTTGCCCTCGGAGTCCGTGGTTTTTATGCTCTTGTAAACAACCTCGCCCCGGAGCAAAGACTTTTGCTCCGCATCCGTGAACTTCGACCACTCCTGCCCCTGCGCCGCAAAAGCCCCGACCGCCGCCAGCATCACCGCAATTTTCAAAAGCGCTCGCATGGTTTCCTCAGTAAGGCGCCAGAAGCGACGCGGCCTTGAGCGTCAGAATCTGGTTGGTGCCGTCCATGATCTTGAGCAGGTGCGCGTCTCTGGAATATTTTTCCAGCGGATATTCCCGGGAGATGCCGTACCCGCCCAAAACCTGGACCATGTCCGCGGTAAGCCTGACCGCCTGGTTGGAGGCATAGACCTTGGCGGCCAGGCTGGTCTTCAGGTCGCCGGGGAAGTTCTGCTTGCTCAGCCAGCTCGCCTTCCAGAGCAAGGCCCGGGCCGACTCGATGGCCTGGAAGGTCTCGAACAGCTTGTCCGCGATCAACTGGTGCTCGAACACCGGCTTGCCCCACTGCACGCGCTTCTTCGAATATTCCAGCGCGTGCTCATAGGCCGCGCGCATGATCCCGACCGAGAGGTAACCCACGCCCAGGTTCCCGACCGTGATGATCGAATTATGGAGCATGGGATAGGCCTCGCCGTGCTGGAAAATCTGGTAATGCTCCGGGATTTCCACGTCCTCAAAAAAGACCGGGCTCTGGTTCAAGGTGCGCAGGCCGATCTTGTCCAGAGCCTTGCCCCGGCTAACTCCCTTGGCGTCAGCCGGGACAATGAACGCCCCCGAGCCCTTGATCCCAAGCGTTGCGTCCACGCAGGCGAAAATGATGTAGAGCGCCGCGATCCCTCCATTGGACACAAAGTTCGATTTGGTGCCGTTAATCACGAAGCGGTCCTTCTTTTTCACCGCGGTCGTAAAGTGATGGATCTTGGGGTCGTAATAATTGCTGCCGTCAGTGCCGACCTCCGGCTCGCTAGAGCCCCAGGCGCTGATCAGTTCCGGGTTGTCCTTCCGGCAAAACGGCGCCAGGTATTTATCGACCAGGTCCTTGTTGTTGGGCGCGAGGAACGCGATCAACTGATAGGCGACCGAGCCGGACATCAGGCTGGCGGCGAACCCCGGGCCGAAGCGGCCGAGTTCCTCCCAGACCATGCCCGTGGTCTGGGGGTCCAGCCCCAGTCCGCCGTGCGCTTCGGGCAGCGCCATTTTGTGGAACCCGAGTTGATAGGCCTGGGTCATCACCTTCCAGAACAGTTCGCCCTTGAACACCGCTTCCGGTTCCGCCACCAGGTCCAGCTTGACCTCGGCCGGCTCCAGAACCTCTTTGCCGAACTCGCGGGCCGTGGCCACGATCTGCCGCTGCGAATCGCTAACCTGAAAATCTACCATGCGAAAACCCTCCTCACTCGGCCTGGAAAAAATCGAGCATCTTAAAGTAATACGGCAAATAAGACGCGGGGTCGACCTCGGTCAAAACCTTGCCCGGGTGCATGGTGTTGTCCGAGACCAGAAAAAACGCAAGAATGACCTTGACCACCTCGATCTCCGCCCAGGGGTCCGAGCGGGACTCTCTCAAGACCAGTTCCGCGGACCCGATCTCCACGCTTTTTGCCGCGACCTCGGTCTGCTGCCGGCAGAGCAAGACCGGGCCGTCAAACCCGGGGGTGAGGTCGATCCTGGGCATGGCCTTGAACAGGAACCCGGGCCCGAGCGCGGGCAGGCCCGGAATCTTGCCCGTGAGATTAGCCTTGAGCTCCACAAACCTGACCCCCTTGCGCTCCACCCAGCCGTGCGCCTGCGAGCCGTTTTTCTCCAGGTGGATCTTGGCCATCTTCTTGGGGAAGCCGAAAATATCGCGGCCGTTGTGCATCCGGTCCTCTTCGCTGTCTATCGGCATGCTCAGGCAGTAGCTGCCCTTTTCTCCCTGGTACTGGCATTGGAGGAAAAGCGCGGCCTCGCGGTATCCTGGTCCGAGGTTGGTATCGGGATACTCGGCGATGAAGATCAGGCCGTTGGGCGCGTCCGCGGGCTTGAGCGGAGCGGGCAGGAGGCGGTTGACGATTTCAGGCTTGGTCTCGATCATCGCCCCGAGCATCTTGGCGCCGTTGAATTTGCGCGCGCCCAAGCCGTAATAGCCGTCCAACTCCTGTCTGGTCTTCACGAATCCCATTTTTGCCGTCCCCCCTTGCGCGCTCAGCGCCCTGTCCGAAACTACCAAAGCAACGCGGCCGTGTCAAACGGGGGTTCCGGCAAGCCGGGATTTCTCAGCGGAACAGTATGAAGACCCCGGTCAAAAGCAGCACGATATAAACCGCGAGCCGGAAAATCCGCTCGTTGACCCGGTGGTGGATGAGTTCCCCGGCCAGGATCCCGAGCAGAAGCCCAGGCACCAATATCCCCGCCATCTTGAGGTTCGCGCCGGTAATCCGGTCCTGCCAGATGAAGCTCACAAGCAGCACGAGGTCGAGCAGCAGCCAGACCGCGGAAAGCGTGGCCCGGAAAACGGACTTGTCCGTGAGTTGACGACCCGCGTACAAAACCACCAGCGGGCCGCCGGTGGCGAAGATGCCGTGGATGAACCCGCCCAGCACCAACGCCGGCCAGCCCAGCCAGATAGGCAGAGGCTTCAACTCCGCATCCTTGTCCCGCATCGCAAACAGCTGCGCCGCGGCCGCGACCACGATGAAGGCCCCGAGCAGCAACTTCAACTGTTCGGTCTCAAACCTCCGGAAAAACCATATCCCCACCGGCAGTCCCAGGCCGCAAAAAAGCAGGATGCGGCCGAACAGCTCGCGGTAATTAATCTGCCTGAAGCCCCGGACCACCAGGAACAGGCACTGCAAAATGCCGACCATTACCAGAACCGGAACCAGCTCCTTGAGCGGGAACAAATATATCCCCAGCCCCAGCGAGATCACCGTGGAGCCGAAACCCGTGGTGGTCTGTATGCTGAAGGCAAGCACCACCACCAGGAACAGCAGCACAAAACTATATTCCGCCATTCAACTCCATCTTCCGGATTGTTAAGATACCCTTTTCACAGGCGGATGTAAATTAACCCAGGGGTCTGGCCGGTCAGGTGGGGTCAGGCCCAAATTCATGGGGTCAGGCCGAAATCCCCTGGGGTCAGGCAAAATGGGGTCAGGCCTCAAATTCATGGGGTCAGACCTCAACTTCGAAGTCCGAGCGCCGTTGTTGAGGTCTGACCCCGAGAATTCTGACCGGCCAGACCTCGCGATTCAGTCTTTGACTTGAGCGCATTGCTTTGGTAGATTCAAGCGGGGGTATTGAAGATGAAGGTATTGGTTACAGGCGCGGACGGTTTGCTGGGGAGCAACCTGATAAGGGAGTTGCTCGGCCAGGGGTTTACGGTCAGGGCATTCATCCAGCGCGGGAGCCGCTCGCCCACGCTTGAGGGCCTGGCAATCGAAAAAGTCAGCGGAGACCTTTTGGACGAGGGCGACGCGCTCAAGCAGGCCGCGGCCGGGTGCGACGCGGTGTTCCATTGCGCCGCGATCACCAACTTGTGGGCCGACCGCGGCCTGGTGTTCAAGGTCAACCTCGAAGGCACGCGCAAGGTGCTGGACGCGTGCGTTGCCGCGGGCGTGAAGCGTCTGGTCTTTACCGGCTCGGCCAGCTCCTTCCAGTTCGGCCCGATGGAAAAGCCCGGAGACGAGACCGGCGCCTTCCCGCCGGAATACAAGGGCATGCCTTACATGGAGTCCAAGCACCAGGCCATGAAGCTCGTGCGCGATTATATCGCCAAGCGCGGGCTGGACGCGGTGATCGTGTCGCCCACTTTCATGCTCGGCCCTCACGATTTCGGGCCCAGCTCCGGCGAACTGGTCCGGCAGTTCATCAAACGGCGGATGCGTTTCGTTTCCCCCGGCGGCCGCAACTTCGCTTACGCCGGCGACGTGGCCAAGGCCATGGTCGCGGCGCTGGAGCGGGGCAGGAAAAACGAATGCTACATCCTGGCCGGAAAGAACCTGAACTACCTGGATTTCTTCGGTCGCGCCGCGAAGATCGCGGGGATTCAACCGCCCAAGTCCGTGCTCCCGTCCGCGCTGGTCAAGGCCGCGGGCGCAGCGGGCTCGGCTTTCGCCGCGATTTCCCGCAAACCCGCGCAACTGAACCTGACCATGGCGCGCATGGCCTGCCTGGGCACTTATTACACCGGGGCCAAGGCCATCAAGGAGCTGGGCCTGCCCCAGACCGACGTGGACCAGGCCCTGGCCGAGACCATTCAAAACTTGAGGGAGTTCAAATACCTCTGATGGGCACGGATTATTTTCAAGACAAGGTCGCGCTGATCAGCGGCGGGAGCAGGGGCGTGGGCTTTGCCCTGGCGCGCCGCCTTATCGAGCGCGGCGCCAAAGTCGTGATCAGCGCCCGGGGCGAAAAACGGCTGATCGACTCGCGCGAAAAACTGGCGAAGATGGGCGGCGCGGTGGTTGCGGTTGCGGGCGACGTGTCCAAATGGGAAGACGCGCAGAAGATGACGCAGGCCGCGATCGACCAATTCGGCCGTCTGGACATTTTGGTCAATAACGCCGGGGTGTCCATGCGCGGGAATTTCGAGGAATTGTCCCCCGCGGTCTGCGCCCAGGTGGCGGAGACCAATTTGATGGGCAGCATTTATTTGTCGCGCGCCGCAATTTCGCATTTGAAGCAGTCTCGCGGCCACCTGGTTTTCATCTCCAGCATTGCCGGGATTTTCGGACTGCCCGGAGCGTCCGTCTATTGCGCCAGCAAGGGCGGGCTCAAGGGCCTGACCGAATCGCTCAGGATCGAGCTTGCGCAGTCCGGGCTCCACGTCGGCATCGTCTATCTTGGCTATACCGAGCACGACCCGGAGAAGAGGATCCTCTCCGCGGACGGGACCCCGCACCTGCCCGACCGGCCCGCGCACCATACCCAGGACTTCGCCGCAAGGCTCATCATCAAATTGATCGAAAAACGGCGCCGCCAGATAATCATGACCCCCATCGGAAACATCGGAGCATATGTTTACCGCTTCTTCCCCGCACTGGTCGAGCGAGCGGTCATCTTCGCCCAGACCAGCAACCTCTCCATCTACCGCAAATTTTCATAGTTAGGGGTCAAACCTTAACATTTCACATTTGAGAATTTCGGGTCTTGCGCGGTTTCAGGCCGCAAAGGTTTCGGTTAACCGTGGCAGAGCGGCGGGAGGGATTTTTCGGAGAAGAGCTGGGCGATGGAAGACAGTTCCTGTTCGGAGACCGGCTGGAGAATGGGATGGGGCCGGTTGAGGCGCTGATATTTTCCGCGGGCCCAGGTGTGGTAAGGCAGCAGATGCACCGGTCCCTGGTAACCTGCGTTGAGCAGAAAAGAGATGATGGCGTTCAAGGATTGGGTATCGAGGTTGAAGCCGGGGATGAGCGGGATGCGGGGGATGACGCGGCGGTTTCCGGCGCGCTTCAGGATTTCAATGAAGTTGGCGAGGATGATTTGGTTTCCGGCCCCGGCGGCCTTTTCATGGGCTTTGGCGTCGGCGTGCTTGAGGTCAAAGAGGAACAGGTCGGCTCGCTGGATGAGCGGGGCGATCAATTCGGGGCTGAAATGTCCGGAAGTTTCGATCGCGGTGTGAATGCCGGCTGTTTTGAGCGCTTCCAGGGTTTCCAGCAGAAATTCCTTTTGTATTGCGGGTTCGCCGCCGGTGATGGTGACCCCGCCTTTGGAATTGTCGTAAAAAATTTTGTCGCGCATGACCTTTGCCAGGATTTCCTCGGCGCTGATCTCAAACCCGATTTTTTCCATGGCCCGGTTCAAGCAGGCTTGCGCGCATTTGCCGCAGGCCTGGCATAACCGAAAGTTTCGTTCCGCCTTTTCTTGGACCAGCGCCAGGGCGCCGTGGGCGCAGACTTCGATGCACCTTCCGCACCCTTGGCACCTATCCCGCCAATGCGCCATTTCCGGCTTGGGCGACTGGGACTCCGGGTTGTGGCACCATTGGCACCTTAAGGGGCAGCCTTTGAAATAGACCGCGGTGCGTATTCCCGGGCCGTCGTAGAGGGCGTAGTATTGGAGGTCGAAAATAATTCCCTTCATCAGTCTCCCGCGGAGCAGCCGTGTTCGGTGCGGGCAATCACCTCTTGCTGGATTTCCCGGCCCAGGTCCACGAAATAGGTTGAGTATCCTCCGACCTTGACGATGAGGTCCCGGTAACTGGCCGGGTCTTTCTGCGCGCAGCGGAGCATCTCCGCGCCGGCTACCGTTGGCTGGACCTGGGCGCCTCCAAGCTGGAAATAGGTGCGGAGCAGGGACACCCACTTCTTGCGCGCTTCCTGGTTGTCGCCGATGCCGCTGGGGTGGAACTTGACGTTGACCGCGGCGCCCATCACGTCTTCAAACGGGAGCGCGGCGACCGACCTGAGCGCGCCGGTCACCCCGGAGCGGTCCACGTTGTGGGGGTTGCAGGACGCGGCGTAGGGAGTTGATGCGAGCCGGCCGTCGGGAGTGGCGATGCTGAGCCGGCCGTCTATGGTATGGGTGATCATGCTGATCACGTAAACCACAAACGGCCCGCCCTTGAAAGTGCGGTGCAAATAAGTCTCCTCAAACAGGCCCTTCATCACCTTGCGCGAAAGCTCGTCCGCCTCCGCGCTCCCGTTGCCCCACTTGCCCGGAAGCGACCTGATCTCGGCCAGGAGGTCCTCATGGCCCGCGAAGTTGGCGTCGACCGCGGCCAGGAGTTCCGAAAGGCTCAGCCGCTTCTTCTCAAAGACCAGCTTCTTGATCACGTAGAGCGAATCCACAAGGTTGGCGATGGAGTTGATCATGGAAATCCCGCTCAGGTCATAGACCCCTCCGCCCTGGGTGACGTCCTTTTTCTTGTCCAGGCAGCCGTCAATGAACGCGGAGATATACGGCGCGGGCAGGCGCTCGGCATAGACGCGGTCGCGGAGGTTGGACGCCTCGACGAGTCTTTGGATCATGCGCCGTCCCTGCTGGTGAAAGGCCGCGAGCAGCTGGTCAAAGGTTGAGAATGACTCCGGCGCTCCGGTCTTGAGGCCCTCGTTGCGGATGGTCCCGGCCAGGATGCGGGAATCGCCGTTGCGCAGGGTGAGGTCCAAAAGCCGGCACAGGAGCAGGGCGTTTGCGCTCATGCTGCCGGTCTTGCCCGGGCAGGTCATCTCCACGCAGCCCATGACCGCGTAGTTGCGCGCGTCAGCCTCGGAAAAGCCCCGGCGCTGCATGGCCTTGACGCTCACCTGGTCGTTGAAAAACGCGTAGCTGGAAGCGCCGTTGTAAAGGCATTCCGCGGCCTTGAGCAAAAGCTCGTCCGGGGTGCCGGGGTGCACCCGAACCGAGATGTTGGTGATCGCCTTGGAGCGCGCGGCCGCTTCCAGGAAAAGATGACTCAGGTCATTGGCCGCGTCCGCGCCTTCGGGCGTTACCCCTCCCAGGGTCACGGGCGTGGACCCGAGGTAGCGGTGGTAGAAATTGGCCAGGATGTTTGACTCCGGCCGGATGTTCTGGGACATGACCTTGAGCAGCAACTCTTCCAGAACCTCGCGCGCACGCTCCCGGGTGATCCTGCCCGAGGCAAGGTCCTTCCGGTAAAAGGGATAAAGGGTCTGGTCCAGCCGGCCGAAGCAATGGAGGTTGACCGGGTGGGCGAGTTCCACCGCGGTCTTCACGGTCCAGATTGACTGCACCGCCTGCTCAAAAGTTTCGGCCGGGTGCAGCGGGACCTTGAGGCAGCTTTCATGCATGCGCTTCAGTTCGGCCTTGCGGCCGGGATCGGTCTCATGCTCCAATTCCTCGGCCACCCTTTGCGCCAAGCGGCTGGAAAAGATCATCACGCCTTCCAGCGCGGTTGCGTCCGCGGCAAGGAAATCGCGTTGCTCCTGCGACAGCGCGCCATTGCCTCGGAGCGCTTCATCGACTTCGTGCTTGAGCCCGAGCAACCCCTTTTGCAGGACTTTTTCGTAGTCAAGGATCACGTGTCCCTGGTAGCTTCCGATGGTTGCGCAGGTGGAAATCATCTCGACCTGGCGGGAGGTGTTGGCGGGGAGCGCGAACACGAATTCGTGCATGTCCTGGGAATAAAGCCCCTGGCGGTCCAGTTCTTTTTCCAGGCGGTCAACCACGGTCCTGCCTTTCCAGTAAGGCAGCAGTACCCGTTTGAGATAACGCTTGTCCTCGGGCAGGATGCGATAGGGGTTGATCGCGCGCTCGGACATGGTCTTGAGTCCGAGGTCCAGGGGCGCGGCCCCGGTCTGCTTGAGCAGTTTCTGGTTGCGCCAGAAATCGACCACCGCCCGCTTGCGGACGAGGTATGCAAGCGATTTCATGAGCGAGCGCACCCGGAAGAAGACGAGTGATTTTTTATCCAGCTCGACCTCGAGCACCTTGTTGAAGACACCGCGCTCGATGTCAATGGGCATACCGAGAAAAAATTCGGTCCAGGACCCTGCGATCCATTCGTCGGGGTCCAGGTAATGGGTCATTTTCTCATAGACGTTTTTCATGGCCAGGGCCACGCGCACCCCGGAGGGAATGCCCTTGCCCTCGGTCGCCTGCCAGCTCTCGGTGTAATAGCGGGCGCGTTCGATTGAAAGGCAGGGAACTTCTTCGCGGTATTTCTTCTTAAGCCGCTCGATCCGGTCGCTGGCGGGGGAATCAGCCATTCCAACCTGATTATAGATTTAGCTTGCGCGCCTGTCAAAATTCCGGATTCTCAGTCATGGGGTCAGGCCGCCTTTTTTGCCGATCGCGGCCAATGCCACGCTGCCCGGAGAGATGATGTCCCGCTCGGTGAGCACGTTGATCAGACTCGGCTTCCCGGATGCGAACGCCCGGTCCAGCGCGTCCCGGATTTGAGAAGGCTCGGTCACTTCCTCGCCGTAGCCGCCCAAAGCATCCACCATTTTGTGGTAAGGCACGTATCCGAGGTCAACCCCGATGGTGCGGTCCTTGCCGTAGCGCAGCATCTGGCTGTGCCTTACCATTCCCCAGGCCTGGTCGTTGTTGACCACCGCGACGACCGGCAGCCCCAGCCTGAGCATGGTATGGAATTCAAGGAAATTGAACCCGACTGCCCCGTCTCCGACAATCACCGCCACCCGGCTGCCGGGGTTCAAAAGCTGGACCGCGACCGCGTAAGGCAGTCCCACTCCCAGGCACCCGAACAACCCGCTTTCCAGGGTGTGCCCCGGCCGGGTGTTGGTCCTGACCATGTTCATCCAGACCGAGGTGTCCCCGCCGTCGATGCATAGGAAATCTTCTTCAGCCAGGAACTGGTCGAGCTCATGGCAGAGCCGGAGCGGGTGGATGGGGACCTGGTCGGACTCGATCTGCGGCCGGGCATTGGCATTGGAGTCGGCCGCGGCCTTTTGCAACTGCGCAACCCAGGGCTGGAAGTTCCGGGGATTGATCCCGGCCGGCAAGGCTTCAAGCAGTTGCGATAAAATTTTGTCCGCGTCGCCGACCATAGCCACGTCCGCCTTGCGGTTCCGGTGGATTTCCCCGGGGTCGATGCAGGCGTGAATGATCTTGGCTTCCGGGCTGAACAGCCGCCCGAAGGCAAGGAAAAGGTTGATCCTGGTGCCGAGCAGAAAGACCAGGTCGGACTGGGTGAGCGCGGTGAGCGCCGCTCCGGGCCTGAAGGCCAGGCCCGGGCCGAAGCAGAGCGGGTGCTGGTCGGAAACCGCGCCCTTGCCCATGGCCATGGTCAGGACCGGGACCCCGGCGCGCTCAACAAAGGATTGCAGTTTATCCATTGCCCGGCTGAACCAGACCCCGCTCCCGGCCACCAGCACCGGTTTTTTGGACCGGCTGAGCAAATCCAGCGCGGACCGGATTGCCCCCGGCTCCGCCCCGCTTTTAATCCCCAGGCGCGGCCCGTTGAATTTCAGACCGGACTCATCTTCCATTGAGCCCAAAACGTCCGCGGGTATTTCCAGGTAAACCGGACCGGGGTTGCCTGAACGCGCTTGGTAAAAAGCTTCCGCCACCGCCTCGGGAATGGACGAGGCCGCGGTCACCCGCCGCGACCATTTGACCAGAGGGGTGATGGCTTCGATCTGCGGGATTTCCTGGAGGTCGAGCCGGCCGACCATGTCCGTGGCCACCGCGCCGCTGATCACGACCAGGGGCACGTTCGCCATCCGCGCATTGGCAATGCCGGTGACCGCATTGGTGAAACCGGGTCCGGCCGTGACCAGGGCCAGGCCGGGCTGGCCCGAGGCCCGGGCCCAGGCGTCAGCCATCATCACCGCGGCCTGCTCGTGCCGGGTGTCATGCAGGGTGAAGTCCGAGTCTATGACCGCGTCATAGATCGGCGCCAGGTGCCCGCCCCCGATGCCGAAAATATGACTTACGTTTTCCTTCTGCAACGCCCGAACAACCATCTGACCGCCGGTGATCTTGACCATCACTACTCCTTTCAGCTTTGCTCCGGGACCAGTTCCACTTTGACCGCCCGGGCCTTGTCCCGCGCGTAGTACCTGCTCCCGATCAGGAAAAATATTGAAGCCAGCAGACAAAAAACCGGAATAAACATCATGGCCGACCTTAGACCGATACGGTCGGAAAAATAACCGATGATCAACGGGGACCAGCCGCCAACCACCATGTGCATGGTGACCACGTTAAAGGCATAGGCGATGGCCCGAAGCCCCGGGTGGACCACGTCCTGGGTCACCGCCGCGCTCGGGGCAACGTATGCGACCATGGTGATCCCGAAGCAGATGTTGACCGCGGTGCGCAGCAGCCCGACGTCGGGCATGAAAAAAGACCCGAAGAGCACGACGCCGGTAAGGAACGAGGTGAGCGCGGGGAAAATCATTTTAGCGTTGGCCCTGGTCTTGCTCCAGGCGTCGGCCAAGAGTCCCCCCAGCGGCGCCCCGAGGAAGACCGAGAACGCCAGCACCGCAGTGACCATTCCGGCGCGGTCAACCTCCATGCCCAGGTAGCGCGTGTAGTAGGATGGCAGCCAGGCGAGGATGGCGTTGGTGGCGGCCTGGTTCAAGGCAAAGCCGAGGCAGGTGAAGACCAGGGAGGGCACGGCCAACAGCCGGAGCGACGAGCGGAGCAAACCGCGGGAGAGCCGGAGCGAACCTTCATTCCCCTGGTCATCCTTGAGCGCCACGGTCTGGTAATCGCGCATGAACCATACCAGGACGGCAAGCGCGATCCCGGGCAGCGCCACCCAGTTGAAAGCGGCCTTCCAGGTCGAATGCCTGCCGAAATATCCGCCCACCACCATGCCCAGGCCGATCCCGAGCGGGATCGATGCGTTCCAGACCCCGAGCGCCAGCGAGCGCCGCTTCTCCGGGTAGGACGCGGAGATCATGGCGGTGCCGCCCGGGGCGTAGCCGGCCTCGCCCACTCCGATCAGCGCGCGCGCCATCAAAAGCTGCGTGTAGTTCCGGGCCTGGCCGCAGGCCAGCGTGGCGATGCTCCAGAAAAAAATCATGATGGAAATGGTCTTGCGCCGGCTCCAGCGGTCGACCAGGACCGAGACCGGGAGCACGATCACGCCGATGGTGATCGAGATGACCGTGCTCAAGGCGCCCAGTTGCGTGTCGCTCAGGCCCATCTCCTGCTTGATCAGCGGGAACAGCGAATAGATCACGTTGCGGTTGGCGTAATCCAGGAGGTAGGCAAAAAAGAGCAGGAACAAAATATAATGCGCCTGCAACCCGCTCCGGGCAAAAGTGTTCCCGCTCTGTGACACCGGCGACTTTTCCAGCTCGGACAAAATTCCCTCCCGGGAAACCGCTAATACTAAACCACAGTTTCACAAACGAGTCCATCTGTTTGATCGCTGGTAATAGGTCGCGAGATTTTCGATAGCCCGGCACTTATGGTCATCAACTGAATAGGTTGACAGACTTTCGATTTCCTCGATGGCCCGGCGCTTCAGCGCCGGGGAACGGCGGATCTCCCACTCCCGCTGCGGCCCGCGCCGGGCGCGGGCCGCGGCAAAGGGGTTAGGCCGTCGCCGTTCCCGGCCATGAATGGCCGGGCTATGCAAATTTGATTTCAACCGCGCATGCTAATTGCTAATGCCGATTGCTTTGACAACCCGGCTCACATTTTCTAGGATGAAGCATGGCCAAAACGCGGATGCCGGTTTGGAGTTGGCTCATTATTTTCCTGGGCCTTCTGCTCGGGACTGTCCCGGGGAGCAGCGCGGCTGAAAAGATCAACGCCGGCTGCGAAAGCATGTCTCCGGAAGCGGTCTATGCGCGGCTCAAGGCCGAGACCTTCTCCCACAACGGCTATACCACGGTCTATTCCCACCGCACCGAGCGGGGGAAAAATCACGAGGTCTATGCCCACCTCCGCATGGGCGGGAAATACCTCCAGAAGCCGGCCATGCTCTGCGAAACCCGGCTCAGCATCGAGACCAGTTTCCCGGAGCAGGCGGGCGCGGGCGAGCAGGAATGCTACTCCGAGAAGGACGACCTCACCCGCATCCTGATGCCGGGCGCGTACCGGGCGCTGGGCGTCATCACCATGTTCCCGGAAGACCCCAAGGCCAACTACCTCAACGGCGAGAACACGCGGCGGACCACGATCTGGACCTGGTTGGACGGCTGGGACAAAATCCTGCAAACCGGCAAGCTCTCGGCCAGATGCGAACAGCGCAAGGGCAAGCCCCTTTGGGTGCTGATCCTGGACCGGAGCAAGAATCCGGACCCGGTTTACAACCACAGCGAGGAGCGGATTTGGGTTGACCCGGAACTATGGTTTCCAATCCGGGTGGAAAAATATGTGCCCAACGACCCAAAGCCGGCGGTGGTGTTCGATTTTGAGCAAGTGATTTTTGACGATGCTCTCACGGAAAAGGACGTAACTTTTGAAGGCGTTGCTCCGAGATGGAGCCTGGTTTCAGCCTCGGGCGGACCCAGGCTCAGCAAGCTCGCGCAGCAAGAGCCGGTGCTCCAGGATCAGGCCGGGCTTGAACCCGGCGCGATCCTGGCCATGCTCGACCAGGCTTTGGCAGCGGTGAAGGACTACGCGACCGAAATCACTTTGGAACTTAGATACCGCCGGCTGCGCCAGTACCGCCGGGACCAGTTCCTTTGCATCCGCGAGCGCCGGGCGTTTTCCGCGCTCACCACCGACCTGGAAGCCAACTATATGCAGATCAACAGCGGCGAGCGTTTCCGAACCGTCTATGACCCGACGCGCGACAACAACCTCCACGTGCTCCCGGCCGGAATTTATAAATTCATGGGCGAACAACTGTTCCCCCCGGACGACCCCAGGCTGTTCACCGCCATGGGCGACAACGTCACCAGCCTGAACTTCTTTGCCATACGCGACGAATTGGCGGCCAGGCTCTCGGCCTCCGGGCCGAAAAAGTCAGGCATCGCCGGCTACGGCCCGGTCAGGGGCATTTGGCTTGAGGCAACCGTGCCAAGCAGGGGCATTCCCGCCTGTCCCGCGAGCATGAGAATCCTGCTCGATGAAAAGACCCGTCTGCCGCTTCGGCTTGAATACCGCGGCTACGACGATCCCAATGGCTATCTTGCGATCAACTTCAGCAATACCCGGATTAACCCCGGGCTCAAAAGCGAAAACCTCTGGAAGTGAATCCTCCGGGGCCTGAACGTCTTCAGGATGACGGAATTTTTTCCAGCTTTGACTGCCGGCGTCCGAGCAGGAAACCCGCGAGGATGATCAGCGCGGCGCCGCTGACAATGAACACCCCGGAAATGGTCTTGGGCGGCGTTAGGCGGAACACCAGGAAATATACCAGCACCGGGGTTATCTGCACGGATATTTGCTGGACCGGAATGATGTTGCTGGCCTGTCCGAACTTGAACGCGTAATTGATCTGCGAAAAGGCAATCACGTTGGAGCCAACCAGAATCACGCAGGCCAGCGCGAAGATTATGGTCTGGCCGAGGTCGCCCTTGCCGGCAAGCACCAGGGTGATCACCGCCACCATCGGACTGACCCAGAAGTTGGACAGGCTGAACAAAAACCCGTTGGAAAAACCCATGATGATCCCTTTCCGCTTCACGCTCGAGAGCGACCAGAGGTGCATCACGCCCCAAAAGAGAATCATGGCCGCGGTGAAAACCACGATCCGGACAAAGACCGGGGACGCCGCCAGCGAACCACGCACCACTTCCACGCTGATCTCCAATCCGCTTAAGCCGAGCAAGGCGATCCCGGCGATCATCAGGAATATGCCGGCGTATTCCGCGGAGCGGAGCGACTCGCCGATCAGCTTGACCGAGCCCAGCGCCAGCACGATCAGTCCCGAAGCCATGAGTCCCGGCACCAGGGCCGGACCGATCAGGGCCTGGGCCGCGACAAACGCGGCCATGCCCACGCCGACCTGGAGGAACAGTCCGAAGAGCCAGAGCGGGTTCTTGAGCAGCCTGAGCATGAAGCCCTTGCCCCGGAACTCGGGAGGGACTTCGTTCACGACTTTTTTCTGGAGCAACACCCCGGCGTTGTTGATCGCCCCGCAAAGGATCGCGAGAAACACCCCGAGAATATATCTGTAATGCACCGCAACAGAAATTATAAATAGAATCGCCAATCGCTGTCAAGCCTCAAAATGGGGTCAGATCTTAAAATTTAAAATTCTTCTTGACTAATCGTTGCGTTTTTGCTAGTTTGGTTTCATGGCACGGCCTTGGCGGATACAAAGCCTCAAAATGGGGTCAGATCTTAAAATTTAAAATTCTTCTTGACTAATCGTTGCGTTTTTGCTAGTTTGGTTTCATGGCACGGCCTTGGCGGATACAATACGAGGACGCGGTCTACCATGTCACGACCCGCGGCAACAACAAGCAGGGCATTTTCATAGACGACACTGACCGAGGTTTTTTTATGAGTTTGCTTGGCCGGGCGAGCAAGCGTTTCAACCTTGGGCTCATGGCCTTCTGCCTGATGTCCAACCATTTTCATCTTTTCCTCCGCACCCCTTCGGCAAACCTGAGCGAGGCCATGCACTGGCTGAACGGGACATACACCGGCTACTTCAACTGGCGTCACCAGCGCTGCGGGCATCTGCTGCAGGGCCGATTCAAGTCCGTGCTGGTCCTTGATGAATCGCACTACCTGCACCTGAGCATGTATATGCATTTGAACCCGGTGCGCGCGGGGATGGTTGAAGATCCCGCGGACTACTCCTGGTCAAGTTTTCGCGATTACGCCCGCGCAAAATCCCGATATGCCTGGCTGGCCAACCGTGAAATCCTGTCGCATTACGGCGCGAGCGAATCTTCGCGGAGACGGGAATACCGTCGCGACTGCCTGGCGCTAATGGGACAGACGCCGGCGTTCGTGGAGCAACTCAAGACATCGAGCATAATCGGGCCGAAAGAGGCGGTGGCAAAAATCGTAAAGCAGTTCCGGCCTTCGGGAAGGACCGAGGAAGTGCCCGGGTATTCAAGGGCGGCCTCCGCCGGCGTTGATTTCGGACGAGAGCTCGACCGGCTTGCCAAAATATTCGGCGTCAAGCCGGAAGAGATCAAATCCCGAAACTACAATTTCAAGCCGCGACAGGCGGCTTACTATCACCTGGTGGAGAATTGCGGCGCCAGGCCCTCTGTCGTCGCCAAAGAGTTGGGCGTGTCGCCGGCCGCGGTGACCATGGGCGTCAAGCTCTTCAAGCCCCAACTGGGAAAAAATCCCCGGCTGCGAAAAATCTTAAGCCAACTGATTTGAATCCCAAGTCTCTTCCTCGAAACAACATTTCATTCATTTCCAACACCCTAAATTTTGCGAGATTTTTAATTTTTAAGATCTGACCCCACGTGTCAAATCAATTCCAATTCGCCAGCATTCTTTCCGCGGCGTATTTCCCGATGCAGAGCGCAAGCAGGACCACGGGCGTGCCCAGTTGGTCCGGAATAACGCTGGCGTCCGCAACATAGCAATTCTTGATCCGGGTCTCGAGGTTTTTGTCCACCACCTTGCCGATGATCGCGGACCCGCCCGGATGCGCGGCCTTGATCGGCGAGGTCCAGAGCGAGTCTTTGCTCGCCCCGGCCTTGAGCAATATCTCGCGCGCGTGAGCGTCCCCGTCGTGGAGACGCTTGATCACTTCCGGCTCCAGCGACTTCTTGAGCCTGCCGGTCTTGCTGATGGTGCCGGAGATCGGGTCTTTGACCTTGGTCATGATCCCCAGGACCCTGGTGGTGTTGAACACCTGGCCTAACTTGAATTTCATGCCCACCGAGGCCAGCTGCAGCATCCACGGCTCCGCCAGGTCGGTCATTACATAACCTTCCTTGGCCCAGAACTGGAAGGTGCCCGCGCTCATCGGCACGTCGTAAATCGACCCTTTTTCCCGGCCCTCGCGCACCCCGTAGGTGAACACCAGCGGGTCGGAGAAAAATCCCTCGCCCGCCTTTTCCAGGCCGGAGCGCTTGAGGATCACGGGCGTGCCCAAACCGCCCGCGCAGATCACGACTTTGTTTGCCCGGACCTCGCTGTAGCCATGCGCGCTGTGAGCGCGAACCCCAACCGCCTTGCCGTTCTCAACCATAACCTCTTCCACCCTCATGCTCGTCCGGAGCTCCATGCCCGCCTTCTGCGCCTCTTTGACGAACTCGCGCGAGGTCCATTTTGCGCCCCTGGTGCATCCGAGCATGCACTCGCCGCAGTCCCTCACGCACTTGGCGGGGTCGATGAATTTGGGGAGCGGGTTCCAGTCTAGCCCCAAAGCTTTGGCGGCTTCCATGATCCGGGTCGCGCCGTCCCCGATCAGGTTGGCGGGCAAAGGGCGGATGTGGAGTTCTTCTTCAAACGCGTCCGCATACGGCATCAGGTCGATCCCGGTCTGATCCTTTATGAAAGCCGCGGGCTTGGTCGCAGTCCCGCAGTAGATCAGCGAGGAACCCCCGGTGGAGATGACTCGAACCATCATGGCATGTCCGAGCGGGATGGAGTTGGCCAAATCCAGCTTGGGCAGACATGCCAGGTGCGAGCCGATCCAGTTGCTGTCATGTCCCCATTCCAGCATGATCGCCTTTTTGCCCGCCTTGGTCAGTTCCCGGGCCGCGGATGCCCCGCCCGGGCCGGATCCTACAATCACCACGTCGTATTCCTGCACCATGACCTGCCTCCTTTTTGCAAAAAATACCAGCCAGACTCTGATGATTTGATGCCAAGCCTCGACTTTTTGTCCCGCCTTACAACCCGACCAAAACTATAGTAGAAGAATCTCTCCCGGTCAAGACCATTAAGGTCAGTCAATACCATTGGGCTCAGGTCTTGACATTCGACATTATTTTTGTTTTCCCCTCTTTTTGACTTTTCATCCCATTGCCCATGTGTAATGAGAAGACCTGACCCCCAAGCTTCTTTTCGGTTGTGGATACGGTTGTGTATTCTCAACCGGCATTTTAGGGGGAACCGAGTCCTCAATCTGCCCCATGATTGCCCTTCTCCATTAAATGGGCGAGGTTCAAATTCCCTGCTAGGATTATGTCTCCATGATTAAGTTTTGCAGGCCCATTAATTCTTTGCCCATTAATTTTAACCCCATTGGTGCTGTGCAAATCTTCTATCCACCATGATTCTTCTTGAAAAAAGAAACGAGCATGATGGCGAGAAATTTTACTGTCATATGAAAATGCCAATTGATTTTCAGCGGATCGCCCCAAGGTCATCTCCTCTCTAGATAAAGAAATCAATCTTCCGTCCTCTGGGCCATTGCAAATTTGAAGAACAGGCCCCAAGGTTCTGGATACGGTTTCTTCGCTTTCAATCGGCCATAATTCATTGGCAAAACTTTTAGGATCGAAGGCGGGAGCCAAATTCATCAGCAGCCGGGTTGGCAAGGAAAAAGAGCTCCGCAAAATCAAGCTTATGACTTCTTCGGGAGTTCCGGTAACGAGGGATTGCCAAATTTTAGTTGCCGAAGGAGTCAGGGGCATCCCCGACCAAGTATTTTCAAGCTTCCCTTCCCAAGATTCATAACGCAATATAGATAGCAGTTCCTTGGATTTTATCCCGGAACGACTTGAAAGCATCAAAGCAATTTCATGTTGTTTTGCCAAAGGAATAGCAAAAAAGTGCTCTAGACCGATAAAAGCATGACGCCATTCTTGGGCGACTTTCTTGGCCATTGTCAGAAGATCTTTAAATTCTGTTTGGTCGGTGTAGTCTAACCCTAGGCTTGTAATGGTCTTCACAAGATCTTGATGGTTTTTTTCTAACTCGGCGGTATGCTGGCCTCTGGTTGGGATTACAGGATTTCCAGCATCATGCCAAATGATATTAGATACCTCATAAGCAAAGCCATGTTTGTCATAATGCGTTCCTACCGGGATAATGGCGGTCTTGAGTTCAGGGAGTATCGAGCTTACCTCTTGACCAAAAATAGTGGAGCAAAGGATATGCCCGGCGTCTCCAAAATCCATAATTCTTTGTCCTTGATTTATGGCATGACCGACCAAGTTGGGCAGACCATTGATATCTTTAAAAAAATAGACCTCGCCAATATGCAGGCCGATTCTCAAACCTAGCAATGGTATTTGATCGGCACTACATGCCCCGGGCAATTCTTTTTGGATCATGGATGCTATTTCCAAGGCTTGAATAATTAGATTCTGTTTCAAGGCTACAATCATGCCGTCTCCAGTGGGAAGTATAATGCATGAAGATAAGGATAAGTTCTGAAAAGTTAGCGCATTTTTCACCGAATTCTTCAATATACTAGCGGCTTTCAATTGAACCGGAGCAGGCAAACGCGAGTATCCAACAAGGTCCATGAACAAAATAATGCAGTTTTGATTTTCAGCATCAGAAGAATTGGAAGATAAACCCATCAATCATCCTCCTGTTTATTCCTTCCCAGTAATTCCTTCATTTTCCCGTTGTAGTAAGCATCATACAATTTTTTTGAAGATTCCAGCGCATCGAGCATGTCCCCTTTATCACCTACTATGAAATCTTTTTCTTTTATGGTCTTGATGCATTTTTCGGCGACTTTTACCGCTGGAAAAGTCCAGCATGACCACATTGTAACAGGCGACATGTCTTTCACTGCATGACATGCAGCCAATATTGTGGTCAGGGTCGCGAATTTTAGCGAGGTTGAAGCCAAGTTGAATATAAGCCTGGTCGTGAACAGATAATCTCTCTCGTAGGCGGGTCTACAAGTAATAATGTCGTCAAATTGATATTCATCTGTAACGTCAATAAAAGGCAAGCAAAGATTGAAGTATTTTATGGCCGTACTAAGGAAGTCTATGTATTTAGCATGGTTATCTACTGTTTGCTCCTGGAACACGAGGAGAAGTGCTGAAAGCCCTTTGTCCAGAATACCATAACAATTTGAATATAAAATAGGGCCAAGGGTTGGCGCAGCGTACAATTTATTGCGGAGCGAATTCCGGTCCTCGGGGGTCCCGAAGTAATCGAGAATGAGATTGATTACCTTCAGGTTCGCCCCTGCGGCCAGAAGCGAAGAATATTCTTTTTCAATTTTTGTGCCCATGTAGTAAGGATCGATATCACCGAGGCTGAATCCTTTAACCGTAACCTGGGCAGTTTTCTTGATCTTAGCAGACTCCGTAAATTGCCGGCTTGATTTAAAACGATCATGCTTATCAACCCCGTATTCTGAGAACAACAAGGTGGATCTGACTTCGTAATATCCTGGCGCTGCGTGAAAGGCGTCTATTCTCATCGCCTTCTGTATTTCTTTGAGCCCGTCATCATGATAAGGTATATTAACGCCAGCATTTTCATCGGGTCTACATTGTTTTTGCCCGATTTTTGTAAAATGCCCCCGTCTTTTTTCGCAAACAAACGAGAACCCCTTGCTTAATTCTTCCATCAATTCTTGAAAAGACTTATATCTTTTATCTGGATCTTTTTGCAAGCAGGTGGTAGTGGCGGAAATTATTGATTGAGGCAATCCAGCCACCAAATTATCTATGGTCGGGGGATTAAAAGCCGGATCACAAATATTTTTAATGACCTCGTTTTCTTCGTGAGTATTTGCCAAGAATGGATTAGTGCCGCAAATATATTCGTACATCGTCGTGCCTAATGAAAACATGTCCGAGCGGGCATCCACTTCCTTCTTCAGGAAATATTCGGGGCTGGCATAAGGCAAGGTTGTGCCGCGCGGGGTCTTCTTTTGCCTGCCGGTGATTTCTGCCAAGCCAAAATCCGCCAGAATGGCTCGTGGGGAATTGAGCACCCATGAAATTCCCGTTTCGGTCTCGACATATCGGCTAAGGAGGATATTTTCAGGTTTAAGGTCTAGATGGATGAACCCCGGAAATTTTTGATTCATAAAAGTCAAAGCCCATGCTATTTCAAAAAGGTAACGCAAGGGGGGACGATTTCCAAGGACTTTATGTTTATTAATCAAGGAGCGGAGGTCTCCGGCCTCACAGAAAGGGAGAACCATGTAATAATAAGCGGTCTCATCAATCATCTGCTTGCCAACTTCAAAGACACTGCAAGTGAAAGCTGACCCGCGCGCGGTTTTTAGCATTACATCCAGTTCATTGAATGCCGCCTCGTTTAAAGCTTCTTCTTCATTTAAAAATATGACCTTGATTACTTTTGGCCTCATTTGCTCCCGGCGGTCCCGAACGAAAAGAATCTCTCTTCCTCTGGCCCAGCGAGCTGTCTTCTCAATGAAGTATCTTTCGTTGAAGTCTTTTCCCGCAATGAATATTCCGGCGCGCCCCTGAGGCACATGCGCGAAAATTTTATTGTCCCTCAATTTATTGTAGAGAAAAATATCTTGTAAAGTGACCATAAAATCCCCGATGATGCTGGACATTATTTGCCCCTTTCGCTTGGTGGTGTGCTTTGACAATACTTGCGGGTGGAAATCAAGCAAAGCATTCTGGGAGACATTTACCTTAACCTCCTTATCAAGCCCTGCCAACCTTTTCGGCTAAGCCAATATCAGATTCGTTCATTAAATCGAAAATTTATTTCAAGCCACTTCAGCCCCTCCAAACAAAAAGGCAACCGCATCCCATCCAACTGCTTTTGGGTTCTTAACAACTACAGCAACTTTTACCACTTATGAATAATACTGTCAAATCGTTATTTCAGGTCATTTAGGCCGAGCCCTCCGTGCTAGCGTTCATGGTCCGCAGATTGGCTTTAAAGGCTGCCAATGCCCCCATAGCGCCTCTCGGAAAAAGCGAGCCCGCCAAACCGGCCGGTCCTGATTGACACCCCAATTTCGCTTGGATATACTTCGCATGGAGAAGCATAGACATGCCGGAAAAACCCATAGGCGTGGCCTTGGTCGGGTGCGGCAACATCGGTCAGATCCACGCCACGACTTTTGCACACCTGGCCGCGGACGGGGTTTTGATCCGGCCGGTCATGGCCGTCGACCCGGTGGCGGAGAACCGGGAGAACGCGGCCGCGGACTGGCCGTTTGAGCGGCTGGTTGCGGACGCGAAAGAGGTTTTCTCCAGCCCGGAGGTCGATGCGGTTTTCATCTGCACTCCCACCCCCACTCACCGCGATTTGGTTTTTGCCGCGCTGGCCGCGGGTAAGAACCTTTATCAAGAGAAGCCACTTGCGCCCTCGTTTGAAACCGTGAAGGAGATCTGCCGTGCGGTTGCGGGTTCGCCGGTGATTTCGCAGGTCGGTTTCCAGATGCGCTGGAACGCCATGCACGCCAAGGTGAAGCGGCTGGTTGAGACCGGGGAACTGGGCCGGCCGGTCTGCTACCTTATTCGCAACGACGAGTGCTGGCCGACCACAACCTACATGTCCTATTCCACGGACTGGCGCTCGCAGCGCAAATTCTCCGGAGGCGGACCGCTGATCGAGCACTCCATCCATTCCCTTGATTTGGCGGCGTGGATGTTCGGCCGGCCTCGGCGGGTGTCCGCTTCGACCCGGAGCGTGTTCGGGTTTGACGTGGAGGACGCCGCCGCGGTTTCGCTTGAGCACGAGTCCGGAGTGATCGGCACGCTGATGACGATCTACGGCGGGGTTGAGGGCCGGGAGGAATGCCGGCTGGAGGTTTTTTTTGAAAAGGGGATCGTGGAGATCACCTGGGGGGTGCTGGTTGACGGCGAGGAAAACAAATTCCGTCTGCAGAAAAGCGGCGAGCCTGCGCAGCTAATTGCGCTGGACGCGCTTTTGAAGGAGCAGTTGTATTCGCTGGGCCTTCACACCCGTCCCTTTTTCTGGAACGAGCTTGCCAGCCGGGCGTTTTTTAATTCGATTTGGTCCGGGCAAAAGGCCTCGCCCGGGTTTGAGGACGGTCTGATCGCGCACGCCACGGTGGAGGCCGCTTACCGCTCCGCGGCGGAAAAGCGGACGGTTGAACTCGCCGAATTGCTATAGTCTCACCACAGAGACACAGAGAACACAGAGAATCAACAATCCTCTTAAATGTGCGAGGGGCTTTAGCCCCGAATCAATTAAGGATTTATTCGCCGCCAGAGTTGTTGCGCCCCAATTTTCTTTGCGCTCTTCGGCTTCATCCCTCCAGGATTTTTTCGGCCTTGCCCTTGTCCAGGTCCATGATCCAGGGGATGCCGCTGATTTCCTCGGCTTCGCGGGTGAGCGCGGCGATGTCATCGCGCGAGACGAACGAGAGCGCGAACTTGCGGCACCCGGCCATGAACTGGCGCAGTCCCTGGGCGAGCCGCTCGTAATAGGTGAACAGTCCGAGCGCCCCGGCCGGCAGCCGCTCAAACTCCGCGTCCCCCATTTCCTTCCGGAGCGAACTCGCGGTCACGAAAATTTCGTCCCTGGTCGAGCCGAACCTTTCCACGTAAACCGGCAGCTGGTTCTGTTCAATGGCCCGTCCGATGGTCTTGCCCACCATGGCCGCGGCGATCGGTCCGCGCGCCATGCCCACCATCTTGACAAAAGGCGCGCCCATGGCCAGTCCCTTGAAAATCTGGTCTTCAAAGGCAAAGCCTCCGGCCACGGTGATGGCCGGGAGATGCTCCCCTTTGTCCGCAAGCTTCTTCGCATACTGGTAGAGCAGGGAATGGAGCTCCACCGGGGGCACGCCCCATTCATTCATCATCCGCCAGGGGCTCATGCCGGTGCCCCCGCCCGCGCCGTCAACCGTGAGCATATCGAGCTTGTATTTGGACGCGAACTTGATGGCCATGGCCAGGGCCGCGGGCCGGTAGCAGCCGGTCTTAAGGAATATATATTTGGCGCCGGCCTTGCGCAGCTCCTCGATGCGTTTGGCGAACGATTCCTCGCTGACCATGCCCACCCGGGAGTGGCGCTCGAATTCCTTGAACGCCCCTTTCTCAAAGGCCTTGATCACGTCCGGGCTGGTCGGGTTGGGAAGCACGATATACCCGCGCTCGTGGAGCATCTGCGCCTTTTTCAGGTCCCGGATTTTGACCTCGCCGCCGATGTTCTTGGCGCCCTGACCCCACTTGAGCTCCACGCACTTCACTCCCAGCTTGTCAATGGCGTACTCCTGCGCGCCGAGACGGGTGTCCTCAACGTTGGCCTGGACAATGATCGCGCCGTAGCCGTCGCGCTGGTGGTCCTGGTAGAGCTTTACCCGGCGCTTCAAGTCCGCGGTGTTGACCACCTTGCCGTTCTTGAGCGCGGAGCCCGGGTCCATGCCCACCACGTTCTCGCCGATGGTCAGCCCGGTGCCGGCCAGGGCCGAGCCGATGGCCAGCCCTTCCCAATTGTTCTTGGCGATGTCGGTGGAGCCTATGCCCGGGATGATCCAGGGATACCGGAACTTGATCCCCTGGTCATGCCCGATCGTCACTTCCAGGTTCACGGCCGGGAAGATCGCCTTGTCGCTGTCGGCCTCCATGCCCTGGGCCCCGACCACCCCGCCCATGATGTTGAAATGTGAGTAGTCGACCGGGAAATGTTTTTCCGCGGCGGTGGTGATCACGCCGAAAGGCTGGGGATAGATCACCTCGTGCCCGCGGTACGCGGACTTGCCGATCTCGCACATGCCGATGCAGCCGTCCACGCAGGTGACGCACATGCCCGAGGTCGGGACGACCGATCCTTCGGTCCGGTTTTTGGTCAGGGTAGCCGCGGTAGCGTTGACTTTGGAAAGCGACATATTTTTCTCCTTTCTAGTCCTTTTTTATTTCACAGGCCACGCACGGGTCCAGGTAACACATCATGTCCTGGAAGCGCTCCTTTTCCACGCAGGGCGGACTCAGGTTGGCGCAGGCGTTGCAGACCGCTTTTTCCGGCTCGGTGAAGGTGCACCGGAGCTGGCAGGCCGGGCAGATGTAGATGCACCCGCCGCAGGCGCGGCAATCCTCGGATTTCGCGTCAAAGGGCGTGGTGATCCGGCGCTTGTTGCCGCGGCCCGTGAACCCGATGGCCTTGGCCATCATCTGCTCCTCGCACATGCGCACGCACAGCCCGCACAGGATGCAGTCCTCATGCTCCTGCTTGAAGCGCACCTTGGACACGCCCCACTTGGAGGCCAGGTCCTGGATGACTTTGGACTGCGGGCAGCTTGCCAGGAGCAACTCGATCACCATTTTGCGCGCGCTTATCACCCGGCGGGAATGAGTCCTGACCAAAAGGTTTTCTTCCGCAGGGTAGGTGCAGGAGGCCACCAGCCGGGACCGGGGCGGCTCGCCGATTTCCACCAGGCACAACCGGCAGGCGCCGTAAGGGCTCAACCCTTCGTGGTGGCAGAGGGTCGGGATTTCGATCCCGTAAAAGCGCGCGGCTTCGAGCAGGGTCGTCCCTTTTTCCACCTGGACCGGAATGCCGTTTATTTTCAGGTTCAACATTGTCCCGCCTTTACTGTTTGATTATTTGCCCGGCGCCGGACTTGGGCTGGTCTTCTTGTTTGCTTATCAGCTCGAGCTCGCAGCGCAGGCAGCGGCGCGCTTCCCGGACCGCGGAGTTCTGGGTCATGGTCTGTTCAACTTCCTTGAAATTATGCCGCCGGTCTTTGACCGGGAGCTCCCGCATCTTTACCCGGGTCACGGTCAGCATCTCTTCCTCGTCAAGCTCCACCGCGTCAACGTATTGCGACGGCCGGGTGAAAGCATAAGAACGCGCCACCGGCTTGCCCTGCAAATACTGGTCAATGGACTGGGCCGCGATTTTACCCGCGGCCATGGCATCGATCACGGTTTTGGGGCCGGTGACCGCGTCGCCCCCGGCGAAGACTCCCGGCTCGGCCGTGGCCATGGTCTCGGGGTCGGCCTGGATGGTCTTGCCGGGAGACAATATTTTTTCCAGGCCGTTCTCGAGGAATGAGGTATCGACTTCTTCGCCGACCGCGACGATCAAGGTATCGAGCGGCGCGGTTGTTTCCGAGCCGGGGATGGGCAGGGGTTTTCTGCGGCCATCCTGGTCAAACTCTCCGAGCTCCATCCTGGTGAACTCAAACCCGGAGACCCGGTTGTTCCTGGTAACGATCTTGCCGGGCGCGGCCAGGAACTCGATTTTGACCCCTTCTTCCAGCGCGGCTTCGATCTCTTCCTTCATGGCCGGCATTTCCGCCCGGGTGCGGCGGTAGAAAATGGCGACCTCCCCGCCCAGCCGGAGCGCCGCGCGCGCCGCGTCCACCGCGGCGTTGCCGCCGCCGATGACTCCGACTCGTTTTCCGACCGAAACCTTTTTTCCGAGGTTGACGGCTTGGAGGAACTCCAAGGCATCGAGCACGCCCTTGGCGGATTCTCCGGGGACGTTCAATTTTCGGCCCTGGTGCGCGCCAATGGCGATGAAGACCGCGTTGAAGCCTTCGGCTTTCAGCTTATCGATGGTGACGTCCCTGCCCAGCCTGGTGTTGGTCTTGATTTTCACCCCCAGCCGCGTGATCGAATCGATTTCAAATTGGAGCACGTCTTTGGGCAGCCGGTAGGACGGGATGGCCGTTGCCAGCATTCCCCCGGCAATTGCCAGCGCCTCAAAAATGGTTACCTGGTATCCCTTGAGCTTAAGCGCCCAGGCCGCGGCCAGTCCCGCGGGGCCCGAGCCGATGATCGCCACTTTCTCCGGCCGGGCTTCCGGCACCGGCCGCATGGGCCGGTATTTTTCTTCAAAGGCGTAATCAGCTGCAAAGCGTTTGAGCCCGCGGATGGCGATCGGCTCTCCGCTCTCCCCGGCCCGGCACTTGGACTCGCAGGGGTGGGAGCAGACGCGTCCGCACACCGCGGGCAGCGGGTTGTCCCTGGTGATCACGTCGCAGGCGGCGCGGAACTTGCCGTGCGCGATCAGCGCGGTGTAAACCGAGGCCTCGGTCCCGATCGGGCAGGTGTGCTGGCAGGGCGAGGATACGATTTCCCTGCATACGGTCGCCGGGCACCTCTTCTTGTTGATGTGCTCGAGGTACTCGTGCTCGAAATAGCGGAGCGTGCTCAGCACCGGGTTGGGAGCGGTCTGTCCCAGGCCGCATTGGGTGGTGTCCTTGACCGCCTGCGCCAGTTCCCTGAGCAGGTCCAATTGCTCCACAGCGCCGCGGCCTTCGGAGACGTCGGTCACGATCTCCAGCATGCGCTGAATTCCTTTGCGGCAGGTGAAGCATTTTCCGCAGGACTCGTCGAGCAGAAATTTGAGGAAATACTTTGCGATATCGACCATGCAGGTGTTCTCGTCCATGATGATCATTCCGCCGGAGCCCATGATCGATCCGACCTCGGCCAGCTTTTCATAGTCAATGGGCATGTTGAGCATGGAGCGGGGTATGCACCCGCCGGAGGGTCCCCCGGTCTGGATGGCCTTGAACCGGCGGCCCTTGGGAATGCCGCCGCCGATGTCAAAAATGATTTTCCCCAGCGGCGTGCCCATCGGCACTTCCACCAGCCCGGTGTTGTTGATCTTGCCGACCAGCGAGAAAATCTTGGTGCCCTTGCTCTTCTCGGTCCCGATTTTGCTGAACCAGTCCGCGCCGTGGTTTATAATCAGCGGGATATTCGCCCAGGTCTCAACGTTGTTAATGTTGGTGGGCTTGCCCCAGAGCCCTTTCTGGGCCGGGAACGGAGGACGCTGGCGCGGCTCCCCGCGTTTGCCCTCAATCGAAGCAATCAACGCGGTTTCCTCGCCACAGACAAATGCGCCCGCGCCCTGGTTGATCCGGACCTCCAGGTTGAAGCCTTTGCCCAGGATGTTTTGGCCGAGCAGACCGTAGTTCCGGGCCTGCTCTATTGCGATCCCCAGGTTTTTCACCGCCAGGGGGTATTCGCTCCGGACGTAGACCACGCCCTTTTCCGCGCCGATGGCGTAAGCCCCGATCATCATCCCTTCCAGCACGGAATGCGGGTTGCCCTCCAAGAGGCTCCGGTTCATATAGGCGCCGGGATCGCCCTCGTCCGCGTTGCAGATGATATATTTTGTGTCGCTCTTGCTCTTCCGGCACAGCTCCCACTTGGCCCCGGTGGGAAATCCGGCCCCGCCTCTCCCGCGCAGGCCCGAAGCTTTCACCTGCTCGATCACTTCTTCCGGCTTCATGGAAGACAACGCCTTGGCCAATGCGGAATAGCCGCCGAGCGAAAAATAGTGGTCGATATTGGTCGGGTCTATTTCGCCGTTGCTCCCGAGCAGAATCCTTTGCTGCCGGTTGTAAAAGGGCACGTCCTTTTCGTAAACGATTTTTTCCCCGGTGGCGGGGTCGGTATAGAGCAGACGCTCGATCACCTTGCCCCTTAAAACCGTCCTGGAAATTATTTCCTCAACGTCCGCCGGCTTTACCCGCTCATAAAAGACGCCCGAGGGCTTGAGCACCACGATCGCGCCCCGCTCGCAGAAGCCGTGGCAGCCGGTCATTTTGATCTTGATCTTGTTGCCCGGGCCCCGGGAGCGGACCCCGGCGGCGAAGCTGTCCGCGACTTTGGCCGCGCCCCCGGCGCAGCACCCGGTCCCGCCGCAGACCGCGATCACCGGGTTGTCCGAGTTTTGTTTTCCGGCCAGTTCCGAACTTAGTTTCTCAAGCTCTTCCGGATTTCCTAATTTTACCATTGACACCCTTCACACCCCTGCCGTTTTTCCTGACTTCGTCTATAACCGCGGCCAGCCGGGATTTGGTCATCTGCCCGTGGTAGGTTCCGTCAGTCACCACAATCGGCCCAAGGGCGCACGCGCCCAGGCAATTAACGGTTTCCAGCGTGAACAAATTGTCCCGAGTGGTTTCGCCGGGCTTGACCCCCAGGATTCTCTGCAACTCGTCCGCCACCCGCGGCGCCCCGCGCACGTGACAGGCCGTGCCCAGACACGCGGTCACCAGGTGCTTTCCCCGCGGCTTCAGGCTGAAAGCCTTGAAAAAAGTGGCCACGCCGTAAACGTCCCGCAACGGGATGTTCAACTCCCGGCTCACGGTCCGGAGCGCTTCTTCCGGGAGCCAGTTGTTGGCGCTTTGAATGTCCTGAAGCAGCGGTATCAGGCAGCCCTTTGCGCCCCGGTACTTCTCGATCAGGGAATCAATGTTCTTGCCGTTGGCCTTGATTTTTCTTGCAGCCTCTGCAACCATTTTTCCTCCCTTTGAATTCTTCCCGGATAGGTCTTATCGAATGCCCAGGCTACTGGTATTCCTCGCAGTGCCACACCCCGCCTTCAGGCTTGGGGTAGGCGCAACTTGCATAATTCTCGCAGTTGCTGCACAGGCCCTTGCCGGCAATGGTTGCTTCAACCCGCAGGTTCCCGGCCGCGGCTTTGGTCTTTCTGCCGTTGCCCCGGACAGTTGTTGCGGCGCCCGTCTCGAATTCATCGCATTGCAGCGCGGTGACGCCGGCGTTTGTCGGATATGTGCAATCGAACTCGTGTTTGCAGGCGGAGCAGACTTCGTTTCGCTTTTTGCTTTTTCGCATGGCCAATTCTCTCCTCTGCAATTCGTTCCGCCGCATACTCCGCTTTCAAAGAAGCAAATCGCATACCAAATGGGCAAAGGGATTTGACCGGAGACAAATCAGAGCATTAACTCCCAAAAAATCAGCAAGTTAAAACGGCATTTTCCCTCGGAGCCAAAGCCTGGAAACCTTCTGATTAAAAGTCCGCCCACCTTTGCGCCGGGTAATTTAGAACCACCCGAGCAAAACCTCCCCAAATTAGAAATTGGGGTCAGGTCTTTACTTGTAACTTGACGGTTGACAAGCGGGAGGATTTTGGGTAATACTGATGACATGTCTCGTCCTTGGCGGATCCAGTTTGAAAATGCGGTTTACCACGTTACTTCCCGCGGCAACCGGAAGCAGGACATTTTTCTGGACGATTCGGACCGGGGCTATTTTATATATCTGCTTGGCCAGGCCAGTTCGCGTTTTCAACTGCGGATATTTGCGTTCTGCCTGATGAGCAACCATTACCATTTGTTCCTTCAGACCCCTTTGCCGAACCTGAGCCAGAGCATGCATTGGCTCAACTGCACCTACGCCTGCCATTTTGGCTGGCGGCATGAGGTTGCGGGCCATCTTTTTCAGGGCAGATACAAATCGGTCCTGGTCCTGGACGAAGCCCATTTTCTTCACCTCAGCATGTACGTTCACCTGAACCCGGTGCGCGCTCTTCTGGCGGAAAGCCCGGAGGGATATCCCTGGTCAAGCTTTCGCGATTACGTCAATCGCAAATCGCGGTATCCCTGGCTCTGCCGCGACGAAATATTGTCTCATTACGGCGCGACCATGTCCGAGTCCACGCAAAGATACCGCGCCGAATGCCTGGGACTAACCGGCCGCGAGCCGGATTTCGTGCCGCAATTGAAGGCCGGATGGATGGTGGGTCCGCGCCATCTCGCCGAGGAGTTGGCCAGAAAATACCGGCCTCCCGGAAAAATCCAGAGCGTGCCCGTCTATCTGGACGCGCGGAAGAGAAAGATCGATCCTGACCAGGAACTCTTGAAGGTGGCAAAAATTTTTGGCGTAGAATTGCGGAAATTACGATCAAAACGCAGAAATTTCCCGGCAAAACTCGCCGCATACTACCACTTGACGCAGCATTGCGGAATTTCGATTACTGCCACCGCCGAAATCATGGGCGTAAGCACGCCGGCGGTATCGCTCGCGATCAGGAGGCTGTCCACGAAGTCAGCCGGAAATTCGGCCATCTTGAAAAAAATCAGCCAGTTAAGTTACAAGTAAAGACCTGACCCCAAATTCTAATCTCCGAGTTTTTCGCGGAGGGTTTTGCGGTCGATAGCGAGGATTTTGGCGGCTTTGGTTTTATTGCCATCACAGCGGGCGAGCACGCTTCGGATGTATTCGGCTTCGACCTGTGCCAGGGTCTTGTTCAAGCCGTTTTCCCTCAGGGCCGAGAAGCGCATGAGCGAGGGCAGATCGGGCGCGTCGATGGATTGCCCGTCGGCCATCACCATGAGTTGGTAGATGGCGTTTTTGAGTTCGCGCACGTTTCCCGGCCATTGGTAGTTTTTGAGCATCTGCAGAGCGCTTTCCGAGAAAGCGACCGGGGGCTTGCCGAGGTCCTTGGCGGACTTGTTGACAAAATATCCGGCCAGGAGCATGACGTCATCGGCTCTTTCGCGCAACGGCGGGATTTCAATGGTGATGACGTTCAATCGGAAGAAGAGGTCTTCTCGGAACAGGTTCATTTTCACGAGTTCGGCCAGGATTTTATTGGTTGATGCCAGGATTCGGACGTCCACTTTCTGGGACCTGCTCAAGCCCACCATGTAAACCTCCTTGTCCTCCAGGACGCGGAGCAGTTTGGTCTGCATGGAGAGACTGGTCTCGCTGATCTCATCCAGGAATATGGTGCCTTTGTCCGCGGTCTGGAAGAACCCGGCCCGCGATTCGCTGGCGCCGGTGAAGGCGCCCTTGACGTGTCCGAAGAGTTCGTTTTCCAGGAGGTTCTCGGGGATTGCCCCGCAATTGACGGGCACGAAAGGCGCGGCCGAGCGGTCGCTGTTGTAATGGATGGCCCTGGCCACCAGTTCCTTTCCGACCCCGCTTTCGCCGGTAATGAGCACGGTGGCCGAGGTTGCGGCCGCCTTGTTGAGCGCCCTGAAAACCTTCTGCATGGCTTCGGATTCGCCGACAATCCCCTGGTGCGGGCTGGGGAACTGCCGAGGCTGGCCCTGGAGCGAACGCCGGAGACGCAGCTTTTCCAGCGACCGCCGCACCGCGGAGAGCAGCTCCTCGTCGGTGAAAGGCTTGGGCAGGTATTCCTCGGCCCCGCTCTTGACCGCTTCCACCGCGCCGTCAATGGACGGGTATCCGGTGATCATCATGACTTGGGTGTTTTTGAGGTTTTCGCGGACGTGTCGGATCAGTTCCAGGCCGGATGCCCCGGGCATTTTGAGGTCGGTGATTACCAGGTCCACGGGTTTGTCATTCAGGACTTTGAGCGCCTCGGCCACCGAGTCCGCGCTCAACACCTGGAAACCTTTTGCCGCCAGGTTCCTCCGAACCACCTCCAGGGTGTCCAGGGCGTCATCCACCACCAGGACGCATTCTTTGGCGCCCGCTTTTTTCATTTCCAGAATCCCATTTATGATAGCCTCAGGTACATGGAAGTCGAATTTCAAAGCGGGTGCCCTGGCCGACTTTACTGTCGACCTTGATCGACCCGTTGTGGGAAGTGACTATTCCGTGGACCACCGGCAGTCCCAGGCCGGTGCCCTGGCCGATCTCCTTGGTGGTGTAGAAGGGAATAAATATCTTCTTGACCTGTTCCTCGCTCATGCCCACGCCTGAGTCTTCCACCACCAGCGAGACGTGCTCCGGTCCGGCCACGGTCTGCACGGTCAGGGCGCCGCCTTTGGGCATGGCCTGGATCGAATTGACCACCAGGTTGATCAGCACCTGGTTGAGCTGGGAAGGGTCCGCGGTTATCTCCGGCAGGTCCGGAGCAAGTATGCGCGTGAGCTTGATCCCTTCCTTGGCGCAGCGCGATTCCACCAGATACAGCCCCTCATCGACGATCTTGTTGAGGTTGACCCGGGTTTTTTGCATGGGGGCCTGCCGGCCGAACAGCATCAGCTTCTTGATGATTTCCCGGGCGTGGAGCGACGCCTTGATGATTTTGTCAAGGTCCTGCGCCGCCTGGTCCGCAAGCCCCGTTGATTTCCGGGTGATCTGCGCAAAACCCAGGATGCTCCCCAGCGGCTCGTTCAGTTCGTGCGCAACACCCGCGGACAACTGGCCGATGGTGGCCAGACGGTCCGCATGCCGCAGCTGCTCCGAAAGCCTGCTCCCTTCCTCCTCCGCAAGCTTGCGCTGGATGATCAGCTCGGTCTGCGCCGCGACCGTGTCAATCAAATCCCGCTCCTCTTTGAGGAACGGGCCCTCGTCCAGCTCCGGCTTTTCCTCGGAATACACCACCTCCACCGAGCCCTGGTTCCGGCCGTTGATCACGATCTCGGCAGACAGTTTATGGGGGCCGTCCCTGAACCCTGCGGTCGAATAGAAATTGCCTTCAAAAATAATCCGGCCGTGCGCGGCCTCCGGGTATTGCCAGGCCTGGGGCAGGTGCTCCACAATGCCCTGCAGGATGACCTCCAGCGATACGCCCTCCTGCTCGCACAACTGCGAGATGCCGTAAAGGCAGGTCAGTTCCTTCACCCGCTCCTGCAGCGCCGCCTGGGTCTGCCGGCTGCTCAGGGCGAAAGCCAGGGTCTGGGCCGCCAGTTCATAAAAGTTTATCGATCCCTTGCTGAAAAAATTGGCGCGCTTGCTTTTCAATTTCAGAATCCCGATCGTGTCCTTGCCGATTTTGAGCGGGACCACGGCTATGGACCTGTAATCCGCGGCAGGGGCCGGCCGCCGGCCGCGTTTGGATTTTGATGCCGGCGAGAGCCGCGGGTCCGTGAGCGCGTCTTTGGTCCGGAAACTCCCGCCGGCCGTGAACCCGGGCAAGGAAGGATCGGTCCGGCCCTTCAAGACCTTGAGACAAAGTTTGACGAGTCGGGCATTTTGGGGGCCGGTCCCCGCGGTTTTACACGCCGGGCCGCGCGAAAAATCGATGGCGTCAAGCTGGAAGGGACTGGCCTGGGAATTCAAAGTCTCGCAGCGGTAAATTCTCTCGCCCTCCAGAAGCCACAAGGCAACCGCGTCGCACCCGGAAAATTCAACGATCATGCGCGAGACTTCGCAGAGGAAATCGGTCCGGTGAGACCCTCTTCCGGCGCAAGCGAATATCCTTTGGGACAGGCTTTGCAGGCCTGCCATCATTTCCGGCGTCTTTTTCACCTTTTCTATTAGATACTCTTGCCTGCCTATTTTCAAGTAAGCCGACGTGCAAAACCCGGGCCCAATCCAGGTCTGCCGCAAGCGCCGCTAACCCGGACCGGCCATTGACAATCCTTAATTTTCGACTAGTTTATTGTTAGCAACAAGTGCGAAAGTGGCGGAATTGGCAGACGCGCTAGGCTCAGGACCTAGTGGCCGATAAGGCCATAAGGGTTCAAGTCCCTTCTTTCGCACCAGAAAATTGATCAGATCAGGCCGGCTTCCCAGCCGGCCTGATCTTTTTTAATGCCAGCCGCGACTCCAAAAAGATCGTCCGAGCCCTCAAACGAAACAACCTCGAAGTAACCTACTGCGAGTAATCAGCAGTCAGGACTGGGACGAAGCGTTCCTCGTTCCTCTTTTCTCGCTTGCGGTGAGCTCTGCTTTCGGCCATGAGCTCAAGCCGAATGGAGCCTGCCGAAGGGCCGAACCGTTTCTCTCACTTTGGGCAGACCGGTGGCGTCAAAAATTCAGCGCAACAAAATTCGGGAGAAAAATAAAAGGCGATAAAAGCATGGGTTGATAAGGAAGGAATTGCCCCTTCGGCGAGCTCAGGGCAGGGGAATCAGGGATGAATTCCTTTCAACCCTTTGACCTTTCCGCCTTTCTTCGGGGCGCAGACACTCCTGTCTGCGGACATTCCGGGCATAGCAATAGCATCCTTGAAATTCAACACTTCGGAGGACAGACACTCTCCTGGGCTGAGCTTGCCGAATGCCTTGTCTGTCAATTGCGTTGCGTAGTTAAGGTCCGGCGGAACCCAATCCAATTCCGCGTCGTCCCGCCTTAAAGCGGGATTCAGCGAAATGCCCGCCAGTCCGGTTATCCCTTTATCTAGATCGGGGCCGGAAATAAGGCGAGCCCGGCCTTGCGCGGACCCCGGGGCCTGACCCCATGATTGTCCGCGCATCGAACAATGAAAAAACGCAGCCGAACCTGTAAGGTTCCGGTGTTTCGGAGTTTCGGTGTTCCGGTGTTAAGAACTTCGGAACTTCGGAACATGCTCGG